>Ga0116192_1000530_pt1 | contig 28688 bp, 24 predicted proteins | sample AD_UKC113_MetaG_FD_89876 | JGI IMG/M metagenome (GOLD analysis project Ga0116192, IMG submission 89876) | Active sludge microbial communities of municipal wastewater-treating anaerobic digesters from Hong Kong - AD_UKC113_MetaG | ecosystem: Engineered > Bioreactor > Anaerobic > Digestate...
CGAGATGGTGAAATTGGCATACACGCTACCTTGAGGTGGTAGTGGGAGCAAAATCCCGTGCAGGTTCGACTCCTGTTCTCGGCATGTTTTGGGCGACTAGCTCAGCTGGTCTAGAGCATCTCGTTTACACCGAGAGGGTCACAGGTTCGAATCCTGTGTCGCCCATAGAATGTTTAGAGTTAGATATAGAGAAAGATCCTGAAGAACAACTAAAGGATGTGATTATCTATAGAATAGATTCTTCAAACATTACCAAGGTCATAAGATGATAAATATAGAGTCTTTTCAAACCATCTCCAGTCCAACTTTCTTTAAAAAAGATTTCTCTTCAAGAAACTAAATTGTGTGTCTTTGCCTGCAAAAAGTTCTTCTGGAATCTGTTTAACGATATAGCTTGGCTTGAAAACTTGCCCAAGTCTATACTCTTTGAATGTAAAAGTCCTTGTAGATGTGAAAACTTTTATCTTAGAGTGTGGTAGCTCAAAGCTTCTAACCTGACCATAGTGAGTAGGATTACCATGAGGGATATCTCCTAGAGTTGTTATATTTTTAAATCTTGTTAGCTGAATCAAGTTGTAAATTGCAGATGAGTAAGTATCTGTACCTACTAAAACAAAGGTTCTTATATTATCTTGCTCCCTTTTCACATATCTCAACAGAGGATTAAGAACATCTGAGTCACCACCTCTATTATTCCGCAAATCAATGATTAAGTTTGAAATATTGTAAGATTCAATATCCTTTACAACCTGATTCATTGTGTAATCCTCTCTCTCCTTACAGTCATTATACTGGAGGTATGCTGCGTCTAACTTTGACATACTCTTAACCAAGTAGTTTTCTTTCTTTTCTAAAGTTAATTCCAACCCTTTAACTGTACTAAAAATGTCAATAAGCTCAGTGTTGTAATCAAGAGCAGGAACTTCAACAACAAAAATTTTTCCGTCTTTTTGAAATGTAAATTCCGCATTGTTACCATTCGTGATTTCAAAATAGTTAAGTAGCTTTGGTTCTACCAATTTTGTAGGGAGGTAATATTTTAAAGATGTTTCATTTTCAATAGGAATTATTACTCCTAAAAGATTTTCAATCTCACTGATTGTTTTATTATTTATACCTAGTAATTTAGATCCTAGATATTTTTTATATTCTTTGGAAGTACTAATAACGTAATACCCATCAGTAATGTACTTAAATTTAAAAGGGTAGTTTAAAATACCAAGGACATCATCTGAGGCCCCAACCTCTGTATGTCCATCGTTCAATCTTGCTAGTAACTTCATTAATCTAATGCTAAACTCTTCAAGTTTGAGATTTTCAGAGGCAGTCTTGGTCTCTTCAATATATGATAAAATTTCTCCTCTTTTTATGTACTTGAAAGGGTCAGGGTGCATCTCAACTAATTTAGTATAGAAATAATCTAGATCCGTGATTAACTGTTTCTGTGTAAGTGTTTTCATCCTGCCTATTATATACGATTCCTTTTGATAATGTCATAATTCATATCACATCAAAAAGTGTTATTCCGTTTTGAAGTTCCATGTCTGGAAGTATAACCCACTGAGACCAAAAGAAGGGAAGCAGATAAAAATATAAAGCTAAATTTCTGTGCATAAATGTAATAGCTCAAAAAGGATTATATAGACTAGAAAATTTACCTCTTGCATTCGTGTTGAAATTGTGTATTATATATCTAGTATGAGTTTAGTTATGTAGGTCGGTTGTGAGTTGGAGAAGCTCACATTGCTCGTTTCTACTTAACATGCTGTAATAGGTAATGGTGAGGAGGAACATTAAGCAATCTAGCGGTGCAAGTCCGACGACCTACAAATATCCATTTTCCATGAATTTTTTGCTACTATCTGTTTTCCCCTATTGATTCCTCCATCATAATCACATATCATTAAACAACTATTAATTTAATACAGTTCATGCATATGACAGTAGGAAAAACTGTCGCTATTGTTGTTTTAGCAATTATTGGCGGAGCAATAGCCGGTTTAGTTAGCAAAAGTATCTTTGTTGGAGTAGGTTTTCCAATTCTTCTGATCGGTTTCTATGCCATAGAAAAAAGTCTCAAGAAAATGACAAAAGAAGTTCCTACTCAAGAACCACAACAAGCAAGTGAAGAGAATAACAATTCAGGTACATCACAACAGTAAATAGATTTAGTAGAGTACCTTGTTATTCAGCTGAAGATCAGCATGATTTCTGTGAAGGTGCACTCCATTGTTCATAGTTTTCCAGTTAGAAGATATTTTAGTTTGTTATTCATTCCCTTAATGTGCATGAATATATTATCAGTTTTAGTACATTTTGTTTGTAAATCAACATCTTCTACCATAGCGACATCAGTTTGAAACTGTAATTCCTCTTCAACCTGTCTTAACAGATTAAATATGATTTTCCATCTAAATAACTTTTCATATTCATCCTTGTTATCGTCCTCCTCTAAATGCTCTTCCTTGAGCTTTTGCATAAACAACTTTTTGTGATCCTCCATATCATTAGGCCACAATATATCAAGGATACAATCGATCCTATCAAGAGAAATACTCATTTCCGTCCTCTTTTTTAAAGTTCTATGAACAATGCTTGATATTATACCCCTTTTGACAGTAATATGTGAAATACATTGGTGAAAAGATGTATAATTCTGCCAACGGACGATTAGCTCAGCTGGTTAGAGCACTACATTCACATTGTAGGGGTCATTGGTTCAAATCCAATATCGTCCAATTATTTGAGATCACTCGTGCAGAATGCACATTTCTTAGCATCTTTTGGTATTTCTGACTTACAGTATGGACAAATCTTTGTTTTCTTTCCTTTTTTCTTTGTTTCCTTTTTCGTAAATTTTTGTCCTGTATAGACTATGAAATACAAAACTAATGCAGTTATTAAAAAGGAAATTAAGTTGTTGATGAAGTTCCCATAAGTAATGACAACAGCCCCAGCTTCCTGTGCTTCTTGAAGCGAGTTAAACTTCTGTGGACTTAAAGCAATGTACAAATTACTAAAATCTATACCTGATATCAATTTCCCAATGGGTGGAGTAAGAATATCTTTTACAAGAGAGTCAACTACAGATTTTACAGCAGTTCCTAGCATTAAACCTATTGCTACTGTCAGAGTAGAATCTTTCAGTGCGAATTTTTTGAATTCACTAAAAAAACTTGCAGATTTCTCCTTAATTTTTAAGTCTTTCTCTTTCATTTTTTATTTCTTTTCTAAATTTATATACTAGTATTAACACTGTTGAAATAGTTAGCACAGAGTAAACGATAATTTGGTTTTGAATAACCTGATTGAGTGAAGAATTCCTGAATTGAAATAACAATATTTGAAGAATAGAAACAAATAAAAGGACAAATATATATCCATATACATTTTGAGTTATGAAGTAGTTTGCAATCATATACACTACAGCGAACCCAGTCATACATAATCCAAAAACCCCTAGGTACTTTCCAGCGGAAATATACTGCTCTCCCACAGTTAAAGAAATTACTAAATTTGTAAAGAGGAAATATACAAGGGATATTACTATTCCAATACAAAATGCTAAAGTGAGGGATATTAAAAGACTTTTTCTTTTATTTGCACTCTTGTTCTCATTAGACACTCTAGCAAACATAACTGAAGCAGTCATTACACAGCTGAAGTAAACTAACTTTCCAAGTAGAGAAATGGCTCCGTATTCGGCCCTAAATGACTCATTTACCAATACAAGATCAATGGTATATGGAACTGTAAGGAGAAGCATAAAAATAGTAATTAGAATCAATTCTGTAAATTTGGTTTCTATGGATTTTCCTGTATTATTAGGTTTCAAAGAAGGAAGTATAACTATTGTTGTTAGAATTGCAGGTAGAGAGTTTGCAAGTATCAAGAGTGGAATATTTCCTCCCATTTTTATAGCTACGGCACCTATTGCAAATTTAAGAATAGTCTCAAGAAGAAGTAAAAGGTTGACTGCTACGATTTTTTCTTCTCCAAGAAGAAAAGCTTTTGATATTGGAGATACAAACGAGAAAAAAAGTGTTACTGCTAGGTATATTACAATATCCTCAGGTACTGATGCTAAAGTTGAAATTTCCTGTTTAAAAAGGAAAAAGACTAGAGAAAGTAAGATGCCTATTCCGCCTAAATATTTTAAGGCAGTCCATCTGTATTTTGACAGGTTGCTGTTATCATTTTTTGCTACAATTTTTGTTAGAAACGATTGTATTGAAGTTGCAGGTATTTGTACTAAATATATTATGCCTAGAGCAGCAGTGAATATACTAAAAACAGATTTATCAGTGTATTTAACTACAAATATATTGAATAGATAGTTTAATATTCCAATTATTCCTCCTAATATTGTTGTTAAGAATAAATTCTTTAAGAAAACGGTATCCTTCTGGGGGAGTAATTTCATCTTTTGGTCTTTAGCTAAAAATTATATATAATAGAGGGACAAAAGCATACTTAATTTCTTGAATTATATCATTATGTCTAATGTTACAGTAGGTATTATCTGCTTAATTGTTGGTCTTGCTCTTGGAGCGTTTGTTTTCTATCTTCTTAGGAAGAATCAATCTAGTTCTGATGAAGAGGTTACTGAGGTTATAGGGCAGAAGCTTACGGAACTTTTGCCGATTGTTCTTAATCAGGCTAATGAAAATCTAGTGAGAATGGCAAATGAAAAGCTTGGATCAGAGACTAAGCAGAATAGAATGGATTTAGAGAGTAAGAGAGAGGAGATTACTAGAATGGTAAAGGATCTTGAGAATTATGTAAAAACAGCAGAGAAAGAGAGAATAGATTCATATGCCACATTGAAAAACTCAGTGGAAGAAAGTAGAAAAGTTACGGAGAAACTATCTGTAAGTACCGAGAATTTGAAGGAACTTTTGTCAGATAATTCTGTTAGAGGTCAATTTGGTGAAAAGGTGGCTGATGATCTATTAAAAATGGCTGGATTTGTAAAGGGAGTTGATTATGAATTTAATAGGAAACAAGATGATTCAAAAACTAGGCCTGATTTTGCAATATTTTTGCCAGATAGAACAAGGATTAATGTTGATTCGAAATTTCCATATGCAAATCTGCGTAAGATGTCTGAGACTGATGATAAGGGGATGAAGCAAAAGTATATGAAGGATTTTGAGAAAGATGTCAAAGAGAAGATTAAACAGGTAACAACCAGAGATTATATAAATCCAGAGGATAAAACTGTTGATTTTGTAATTCTTTTTGTTCCTAATGAGATGATATTTTCATTCATATATGACAAGATGCCTGAGATTACGGAAGAAGCTATGGCCAACAGAGTCATATTGGCAGGGCCTTTTAGTTTTACTGCTATCTTGCGTATGGTGAAGCAAGCATATGAAAATTTCAGGGTTCAAAAGAATATCTATAACATAATTGGTCATGTAAAGGCATTTGAGAAAGAATTTGGAAACTTTTCCGATTCATTCTTTAAGATAGGAGATAGAATAGAGGCACTTCAAAAACAGTATGATACTGTTAGTACGACTAGATTTAATCAGCTAACTAGGAGGATGGATCAAGTCAAACTAGAAGGTGTAACGGAGGAAAATAATCCTTCTCCAGTGCTTTATGATTCTGAAGATAGCCAAGGAAAGCTTATAGACTGATTACTTAGCTTCCTTTTTCTTAGTATTAGAAGTTCCCCAGTTGAGTATTCCTAGAAGAATTAGTTCTCCCATAGGAATAATTTTGAGAAGGCCAAGCATTCTGTCTCTTCCCATTCTTTCTGAAATATGCATGTATGCAAGTATTTCCATTATATAGATTGCTATTTGTCCTATGCCTGGGAGCAAAAGGAGAAGTAGATATAATGGACTCCTTTCTCCGAGTTTGAAAATTAATATGAGATTTAATATTGGTATCCATGCAAACCAAGCATCAGGTTCATCAAGCTTCTTAGCAACATTCATCAAAGTAAATGATCTATATACATATACTGCCAAAAATGCAGGAACAAAAACCATCCATAAAGCCATAAGGGATACAAGAAGGGCTTCGGTAAGATCCTCTGAATCATGATATTCTCCTGTCAAGTCATAGACCTCTGTATCATAAGCATAGCCATTCGATGCTTGAACTTGCAGATTAATTGCAAAAGGCATGAAACCAATAACTGCAATGAGGAACGTACAAAATATTTTTCTCATTGGATGTATATTGTTAAGTTAAATACTGTTATCCGGTTATAGCATAAATTATTTTTCATTTGAAAATCACATGCGAAATGTGCTACTTTATACGCATGGAATATCCTGAGGTTAAAGTTATAGAAGGTAAGAGACATGTTTTGTTTTCTGCACCACATTGTAAGCTTCATAGGAGACCAAAATTATCGATGGCATATAAACAAGCAGAGCCATTTACTGAAGAAATTGTAGAGGAACTTTGTAATCGTACTGGTAGTTATGGGCTAATCCTCAATAGAGAAATTGATTATGATCCCAATTATCAAAAAGAAAGAAGGAACAATTATAAAAAGAAAGTAAGAGAAGTAATAGGAGAGAATGGTATTAAATACTTTATAGATATTCATGGGATATTAGATGATTATGATTGTGATCTTTGTATATGTTATTCAAGTAGATATTCCAAATCATATAGAATTGCGAGGACGGTAGCTGAAAATATTGGGAAAGGAAAACTTCTAGACATAAATGCACAGATTTTGAAGTTTCCATATGACGAAGGAGAGTCATTGAGTGAGTTTGTTGCATCAAAACTGCATGTTCCTGCAATACAAATAGAGATAGCTAAATATATTAGAGAAGATGAAGAACTTCTTAAAGCTTTTGAAGACAACCTCTCTGCTATTGTAGATAAAGAGTTTGTATAAAAATATTACTGATTAATTAAAAAGTATCTTTGTATTTTTTGACTAGATATATGCTGTCTGTTATCCTGTATATCATCATTTAATTTAGCTTTTTATGTTTATGAAAGATGATGTGGATAAGAAAGAAACTGCCATACACGAAAGTGATTCTCCGAAAGAAAAGGCCATAGAAATGGCGGTTGCTCAAATAGAGAAGCAATTCGGAAAAGGATCTATCATGAAGCTTGGAGAACAGAAGAAGGTTGATATAGATGTCATACCTACAGGAGCTATGTCTTTAGATATTGCTTTAGGGGTGGGAGGTATTCCAAAGGGAAGAATAATTGAAATATATGGTCCTGAATCATCTGGAAAAACCACATTAGCTATACATATCTTGGCTGAGGCACAAAAAATGGGTGAAGCAGTTGCTTTCATAGATGCTGAGCATGCATTTGATCCTGGATATGCTAGGAATATAGGGCTAAACATAGATGAATTATATATGTCTCAACCTGATTTTGGAGAACAAGCATTAGAAATTTTGGAAACACTAGTAAGGTCATCTGCCTTTGGAGTGATTGTTGTTGATTCTGTAGCTGCTCTAACTCCTAGGGCTGAAATAGAAGGTGAAATGGGAGATAGCCACATGGGATTGCAAGCCAGACTTATGTCTCAGGCATTGAGAAAGATTACGGCAATAGCTTCGAAAACTGGAACGACAATAATATTCATCAATCAGCTAAGGATGAAGATAGGAGTCATGTTTGGTAATCCTGAAACTACTACTGGTGGAAATGCACTTAAATTCTATGCTTCTGTGAGGTTAGACATTAGATTAAAGGATAAGATATTAAAAAATGGCGAAGTTATAGGGCATTCTAGAAAAGTAAAAGTTGTGAAGAATAAAGTTGCTCCACCCTTTAAAGAGGCGACTTTTGATATGATATATCCAATGGGAATAGATAAAGAGAGTAGTATCCTAGATGCTGGTTTGCAATTAGATGTTATTCAAAAATCTGGTACTTGGTTTAGATATGGAGATCAACAGTTAGCTCAAGGTAGAGAAGCAGTTGCTGACTTGCTAAGAAAAGATTCAAAGCTTAAAGAAAAAATAGTAAAGGACATCAAGAGTAAGGCAAAGATTAAATAGCAGTATGAAAATTACAAAGCTAGAATCCCAGAAAAAGGATAGTTTTCGTGTTAGTGTTTTTGTAGATGAAGAATTTTACTGTGGACTTTCATTGACCAGTGTAGCTCATTTTTCTTTGTATGCTGGGAAGGAAATAGATGAAAATGAGCTTAAAGATATCCTTGAATATGATTTGGAACAAAGATTATTTGATCGTGCAATTGAGGTTGTTTCAAAAAATCCAAAGACTGCAATACAGGTTAAACAGTATTTGAGGTCTGTTCTTATGAAAAAAAATGGAATTTGGTATACGGAATTAGATAAAGAATCGGCTGAAAGCATAATAGACAGAGTTGTACAAAAGTTAGATGAATATGGATATGTGAATGATGAGAGATTTGCGGAAATGTTCATAAATGATAGATTGGAAAATAGGCCTAGGGGAAAAAGTTTGATAATATCAGAATTAATTTCAAAAGGAGTAGATAAAGATACTGCTGTGCAGAAAGTAGAGGAACTAATTCCTGATGAATATAGAATGTTAGTAGATGTTTATGAAAAGAAATATCATAATGAAAAGATATCCCGCAGAGACTCTAAAAAAATTTCATTTCTACTACGAAAGGGCTTTAGCTGGGATTTAATTGACCAATTCATATCCGATGACATTAGAGAGTAAAAGAAAATGGGTACTTCCCCCTAAATTGTACAGAGTAGAGAATGTAATAGATTCTATTCTTAAGGAAAGGAGTATAACTGATGTTGAAAAGTTTTTTTCATCAAATCCTAGTGATATACCATCTCCTACTAAACTATTTAACACAGAATCAGCGTCTAAAAAAATATTGGAACATGTAAAAAATGGCTCAAAGATAGTAATACATGGAGATTATGATTGCGATGGCATTTGTGCTTCTAGTATTCTATGGGAATTTCTTTACAGAGATCTGTCAAAATACATTGGAAAAAGGATAGATGTAGTCCCATACATACCAAACAGAATAGATCAAGGATATGGGCTAACACAAAATTCCTTAGATGATGTACTCGATTTGAAAGCGGATCTACTAATATCTGTTGATTGTGGGGTAAGAGATTTTGATTTAATTAAAGAATACAGAAAAAAAGGTTTAGACTTCGTCATAACAGACCATCACCAACCTCCAAGTGTTTTTCCGAATAGACTTAGTTACCCATTGGTACATCAAGCATATCCCAAACATGAATACCCATTTGATGAGATATGTGGTAGTGCCGTAGCATTTCTTCTTGTTCAAAGTATAAAGAAATTAGTAGGAATGGAGAGCAGTATAGACGAAAATACTAGTGGTTTGGATTTAACAGCACTTGCTACAGTTGCAGATATAATGCCACTGACTGGAGTGAATAGAACTTTTGTAAAACTAGGATTAAGTCAAATGAGAAAGAACCCGAGAAAAGGGCTTAGTTACTTAATGTCTAAAGCAAAGATTGATTCTAAGACACTGAATTCATACCAATTAGGGTATGTTATAGCACCACGAATAAATGCGTCAGGAAGGATAGGTTCTGCTATTGAGGGAGTGAAACTGCTTGTAAGTCAAAGCAATGCTATGTGTGAGAAAATAGCAGGAGATCTGGACAAATTAAATAGTGAAAGACAGCAGATGACAGAAGATATTCTTAGTAGTGCTCAAAGTCAACTAGTAGAAAATGGTATAGGGAAGATAATATTTGTAGTTGGAAAAGATTGGCATGAAGGTGTCATAGGTTTAGTAGCAGGGAAACTACAAGAGATTTACCATAGACCAGTTCTTGTTGGAACAAATAACAATGGTATAGTCAAAGGTTCTGCAAGAAGTATACTCGGTTTCAACATAACCGAAGCATTGGAGAAAAGTAGTAAATATTTAGAAAGATTTGGAGGGCATGAGTTAGCTGGAGGTTTCACCCTTAAATATGAAAATGTTAGTGATTTTAGGAATTTCTTAATGAATTATGCAGATGACAGAATATCAGAAGATATGCTTGAGGAGAGAGATTTAAAGCCTGATGTACTCGTAAGTTCTGATGCAATTGGAGTATTACTGCTAGATTCTTTATCTAAGTTGGAACCATTTGGTTATGGAAATCCTAAACCCATCATTGCCTTAACAGATTTGGTAGTATTTAAGAAGCAGATTGTGGGAGTTGGAAAAAATCACATGAAGTTGGTTGTGAAAGGAGATGGAATAGATCTTTTGACTTTAACTCTTTTTAATTGTGAAGAAGATATTGCCAAAATTAGCGAGAATTCTGTGATAGATGTAGTAGGATATCCAGATATTAATGTATGGAATGGTAGAGAAAGTGTAGAATTTAATGTCAGAGAGTGGAAATTTCATTAACAAATTGATAGAATCGACGCATTAAGTTTCAATAAATATCTTTATGGAGATGAAGAGAATTTATGTTAAAAAGACTCCCGAATTTGTAGGTAAAAAAGTCCGAGTGTGTGGGTGGGCATCAAAAGTTAGAGACCACGGCTCCTTGGTGTTTATTGATATTCGTGATTGGAGTGGAAAATTACAATTGGTTTTAGATTCTTCAAAAATTAAATTCACAGAAAAGATTGGACTTGAATATGTAATTGATGTCGTAGGAACAGTAAAGAAAAGAGAAGCATCTTTAGTGAATAAAAACATGGAGTTGGGAGACATAGAGATAGAAGTTGAAGAGATTAAAATTTTAAATGCTTCCAAAACACCTCCATTTCCTCTTGATTCAGATGGAGATGATATAGATGAAAGTATGAGATTAAAATATAGATACATAGATATTAGAAGGAAGAGGGTTAGGGATTTGATTGAGTTGCGTCATAAGATGGCTATGGCCACAAGACAGTGGTTTACAGATGCTGAATTTACTGAGGTGCAAACTCCTCTTTTAACAGTGAGTTCTCCTGAAGGGGCAAGGGACTATTTAGTACCAAGTAGGATCTATCCAGGAAAGTTTTATGCTCTTCCACAAGCTCCTCAACAGTATAAGCAGTTGTTGATGGTGGGTGGGGTAGATAGATATTTTCAGATAGCTCCATGTTTTAGAGATGAAGATCCTAGAGCGGATAGGCATTCGGGTGATTTCTATCAGGTTGATGTTGAAACTTCGTTTTTAACTCAGCAAGAATTTTTTGAAACGATGGAACCGTATTTTTCACATTTAACGGAAAAATTGACACCTAAAAAAGTTCAAAAGAAAGTATTTCCACAAATTCCATATAACGAAGCAATTGATAAATATGGAACAGATAAACCAGATCTAAGATTTGATATGTACTTAATTGATTTTACGGAGGAATTTAAAAAATCTGGTGCTGATATATTTAAGGATATTGCTTGTGTTAAGGGTATTTTAGTCAATAAAGAATTTAGTAAAAAGGAAATAGACAAGCTTACTGATGAAATGAAGTTGGAAGGGGCTAAAGGGATGGTTTGGCTTGCTTTAGAAGATGGTGTGTTGTCTGGAACTATGGCTAAACTTTTTTCTAAAGAAATACAAGAAGAGATAGTAAGAAAATGTAGAGAAGCAGGATACAAAAAAGGTAAGCAGTATATTTTTGCATTTGGAGATGAATATTCGAAGGCATGTAGATATGCTGGGATTTTAAGGAATAAGATGGGGGATTTATTGAATTTGAAAGATCCGAATATTCTTGCATTTGCATGGATAGTTGATTTCCCAATGTTTGAATGGGATGAAAAGAACAAAAAATGGGATTTTGGACATAATCCTTTTTCTATGCCAAAGGGTGGATTAGAAGCATTAAGGAATGAAAAACCTGAAAATATATTTGCTCAACAGTATGATGTGGCATGTAATGGGTATGAGCTTGCAAGTGGATCTGTTCGAAATTATCACCCTGAATCCTTTATAGAGGCATTTAAGATATGTGGGTATACAGAAGAGGAGACTAGGGCAAAGTTTGGTCATATGATTTCTGCATTTGAATATGGAGCTCCACCTCATTGTGGATTTGCAGTAGGTTTTGATAGGTTTATGATGATCCTTTCTGATGAAAAGAATATTAAGGAAATGTATGCATTTCCTAAGAGTAATGCTCAAGAATTAATGACTGGTGCTCCTAGAGAGGTTGATAAAGCAGACTTAGATATACTTGGGATTGAATTGAAAAAGCCTGTTAAAAAATAACTAAAAACTATTAAAAGAGACTTGTACTTTTTGTTTCTACTACTGGCTCTGGTAGTTCTATTTTGTTTTGTATGACGTCGTAATTGATTGCTGGATAATAAAATTCAAACTCACCTTTTGTATCATTAGTAAAGATAGCTTCTCCTGATATTAAGTACACTGGGACCATGTAATCCATTTCTGTGTAATTTTCGTAGTAAACAACAAAAATTTCTTTGTTTACTATAAATTTTTTAACACTCTTAGGTTGATATTCTGAAATATAGTCACCGTCCTTTTCATACAGATATACAAGACTTCCTTTCCCAGATTGAACCATTTCGAGTGCATACTGAGGAGATACAAGTTCATATGTCCCACAAGCTTCCACATCAACAGGCCAGTATGTGTAATCTATTTCGTATATATTTGGAAGAACATCCGTTGTATTTGTCTCTACTCCAACATAAACAGTTACATTTGAATCTTGCGTACGTGGAAGGGCAACAGGTGTGTCAAATGTATAAATTTGAACCCTTTGGTCGTTTATAAGCTGGGTAGTTTGAGTAGGCTGTATTGCAAGTCTCTTAGTTAATGTTTTTATCATATCGTTAGCTCCTACAATATTTGATGGTATTGTAACCAATGATTTTAGCCTAGTGAAATCAACTTTTATCAGATGGGCTTCAGAGGCAGAACCAGCTCTAGTAAAAGAGCCATCTGCTCCTATTCTTATATATGTTGTCCTTACAGCTCCTGAGCTATAGTCTGATGTATATCTTCCCAACGATCTGAGAGCACTTGCAGCTAATGTCCTAGCCTCTTGTTCTGTCGGAACAAAGCTGTCCATAGTTGCTTTCCTCATTGCTTCTGTTGATGTTTTCAATGTGAAATTTAGGTTCTTTGCTTGCACCTCTAAAGTCCTTCCAGTTGTACTGTCATTCCATATGTAACTCTTAGTGCCATTTTTTACAATTTTATCAGGATCAAACCCCATTTTATTTGCTAATGCTTTCGCATCTCCTATAGAGTTGATTGATTGTGTTGGGTTATTGAATCTATATACATTTACAACCCTCTGAAATGAATCTATCTTCCCAGTATCTGTACTTATTTCAAAAACCATTTCTGAGCCTGATGCTAGAGGTAAACTTGGAATCTCAATTTTAGCTTTTTCTAGAAATTCTTCTTTATTCTCTGTACATGCAAAATTCGCAGTAAGGTATTTTGGTGGAAGTTGATTCCTAGGACGGAGAGTTACCACGAGGACAATTATGATAAATACTATGCCTCCAGCAATAGCAATAACACCAAATCTTTTTGTCCAAAACGCTGCTTCTGTTAATGTCATGGTATAATCTTAGCAAGACTTTAAACGACTATCAATTATATTATACAATTCAAAGAATGAGAACAGAGGAGGAAAATAGAAAATTGTCAGACATGTTGTTTAGTGATACAGAAATGTCTCCCGAGGACATTTTCAATCTTTATCCAAAGAGGAATCTAAAGGAAGGGGCTATGGTTCTTAGATTTGCACCTAGTCCTACTGGTTTTTTGCATATAGGGGGAGTACTCAGTGGGTTGATATCTTCTTGGATGAGTAAGCAAAGCAAAGGTATTTCAATTTTGAGGATTGAGGATACAGATAAAACGAGGGAGATTGAGAATGGAGTGAGAATAATAGTTGAAGGATTGGGTGAATTTGGGATTCATTTTGATGAAGGAGTATCAAGTGATGGTGCTGATATAGGAATGTACGGACCGTATATGCAGAGTAAAAGGCTGAATATTTACAGGGTATTTGCGAAAGAAATGGTGAAGAGAGGCTTTGCTTATCCATGCTTTTTGACTAAAGAAGATTTGGAAAAGATCAGGCTTAAACAGGTTGAACTTGGTGTAAGAACAGGATGTTATGGTGATTGGGCTAAATGGAAAAATGCTGATTTTGATGAAGTAAAAGAAAGATTGGAAAATGGAGACAAGTATGTAATAAGACTTGCTTCTAGTGGAAGGTTTGAGAATACATTTGAATTTGTTGACTTAATAAAGGGAAAGAGTACTCTTCATGAAAATGATATGGATGCTGTTCTTCTGAAGTCAGATGGGTATCCTACATATCATTTTGCTCATCCAATAGATGATACTTTAATGGGAATAACCCATGTTATTAGAGGAGATGAGTGGTTTTCATCTGTTCCTTTGCATGTGGAGCTTTTTGAAAAACTTGGTTTTACACAAATTCCGTATGCACATATTCCAACTTTGATGAAGATTGATAACGGAGGAAAAAGAAAATTAAGTAAAAGGAAAGATCCAGAAGCAGATGTGGAATATTATGTTAGTCATGGATATCCTCCAGAAGGGATAACAGAATACTTGTTGAACTTGGCTAATTCAAATTTCTATGATTGGAGAAAGCAAAATCCTAAGGCAGATCTAGATGAATTTAAGATATCTTTTGAAAAGTTTAACAAAGCAGGAGCTTTATTTGATATTGATAAATTGAATGATGTCTGTAAGGAATATATAGCTAGTTTGTCAGGAGAAGATCTTTACGAAAGGGTTCTTAATTGGTCAAAGAAATATAATTCACAGATGTATGAATTGTTGTTGAATAATAAAGAATACAATATAAAAGTATTAAATATAGAAAGAACTGGAAAAAAGATAAGAAAAGATTTTGTTAAGTATGAAGATGTGTATGAGCAAATTAAGATGTTTAATGAAGAAATTGAGGAATACGAAGATATAACTGATAGGATTGAGAAAGAGGAGCAGGTAAGAATTTTAAGAGAATATCTTGGTAATTATAAACAAGATGAGAATGCTGAGGTATGGTTTGAAAATCTAAAAGCCATAAGTAAAAAGCTAGGCTATTGCGCCGATAGGAATGAATTTGAGAATAATGCTGGAAAATACAAAGGTATGGTGAGTGATGTTGCAATGGTTGTCAGAGTTGCTGTTACAGGAAAGACTAAGAGTCCTGATTTATACCAAGTAATGAATGTTTTAGGAGAAAGTGAAGTTAAAAGTAGAATAGAAAGATATATTAGTAAAATGATATAATGTCTGCCGATACTGCTGGATCGTCTAATGGTAGGACGACGGTCTCTGGAACCGTTAATCCTAGTTCGAATCTAGGTCCAGCAAGTCTTGTTCTACTTCTTTTATTCCCTTCATCCAAAACTCTTTATCAGTTATATCTATTCCCATATTAGCAAATATTTCCTTTGGGGATTTTGTACTTCCTGAGCTTAGAAATTGTTTTAATATTTCTACATTTTTCCCATCTTCTTTTATCATGTTGTTTAAGGCTTTTGATATGAGAAGACCACATGCATATGAATATACATAAAAGAATTTCCTAAAGTGTCCTACATAAATCCAACCATATCTCATCGAGTCATCTATATCTACAGAATCACCCATATATGATCTCATATGTTTAGCAAAAAGGTCGGAGATATACTCTTTATCAAGATATCCTTTATTTCTAAATTGAGAATGTAGTTCTTTTTCAAAATTTAGAAAAGCTGTCTGACGAAATATTGAGGAAACATCATTCATGATTTTTTGGTCAAGGATTGCAACCCTATTTTTTTCATCAGTATTCTCTAATATCTGTTCAAGTACAAAGTTCTCAAAGAATGTACTTGCAACCTCTGCTAGTGATGTAGGATATCCATTGTTAAGCTCACTCTGTATTGAAGAAAGTTTAGAGTGAATGCCGTGTCCGCTCTCATGAGCAATTGTTAAAACATCATTAAGTTTGTTTTTATGGTTTAACAGAATATATATTGGATAGTCTTTCCCAACACTGATACAAAATGCTCCACCAGTCTTTCCACTTTTCGGCATAACATCGTATTGTGAATTTTTTTCAAATGAATCTACTATTTCATAAAATACTGGGTCCAGCTTTTCAAAAGAGTTTTTAACTAAGTTCAAAGATTCTTCATATGGATATTCAAGATTGATCGCACTTAACGGTACATTTCTTTCATAGTACTTTATTGTTTTTTGTCCTAGTTGTTTTGCTTTGTATGAGTAATATCTTTGTGAGATGTCAAAGTGCTTTGTAACAACAGATGCCAAGGTATCAACTACATCTGCATCTATATCGTCAGCAATGTATCTACTTAAATCTGGTCTCGGTATTTTTCTGTATTCATCAGAGATTTTTTTGTATTCAAGTATCGAATTAATTTCAAATTCTGCAATTTCAAGGTATTTTTTATTCACTTTATTAAATTGTACAGAGGCATAATCACGAACTTCTTTATTGGTAGAACTAAGATATTTTCCTGCCTCATTGTAAGATATTGTTTTTATAGTAAGATCCTCATCTTTTACAGATAGTTTCTGTTTATCTAAAAGTTCTGATATCATATCTGCCCAGTTGGAGTATGATGTTTTTGATGTAATATTAAAAACTTTTTCTTCTTTATCTGATAAAAGGTATTTTGATGCTTGGAATAATTCTTCTAAGTAGTGCTTATAGTTTTTAAGAAGGGGGGATTCTAAGAACTGATTTTGCCGTGATTGAGGAATTTTTGAAATGTTCAATTCAAAAAATTGAATTTCATTTTCAAGTTTAGTAGATATTTCAGAGATATGGTTAAGTTTAGCCTTTACTTCTACATTTGTTTGATCCAGCGAGTTAAGAAGATACAAATAGTATGATGGCTTAGTGCATTGTCCATATTTTTGTTGTAGTTGTTCATACTCTGTTAGAGCTTGAAGTAGTACTTTTGGATCTTTTAGGTAGCTTTTATTTTTTTTCCACTTTGAAACAAACTCTTTGTTTTTATTTATGGAGGTATTTATGTCTTCTTGAATTTTAGGATCAGAAATGCCTTTGTAAAGTTTAGTTAGATCCCATTGAGTGTTCATGCAGTAGTCTATTACATATTATTTTCTTGATTTTGATTATATCTTTTTTTGATGCAGTTTGTAATTTATACATTGAAAATGTTTGTGGTATAATCGAGGAACACTTTGATCCAGCATCACTGGTTAGTGGCGGAAAGAAAGCTTTTAAGCGAGTAGAATCCGACGGAAGGTCTCCGAGATCATAGACTAGGCCGTATTGCTATGCGGCTGTAGAGGAGGTTTTAGTAATAGAACCTCAAAAAAGGGTGGTAACGCGGTATATATTCGCCCCTTGGTGTACATTGATATTGATTTGTCAGTGTTCATCAGGGGGTTTTTTGTTTAATTTAATATATATGTCAAAATATGAATAAAGCAGAAAAATTGAAGCAGATAGAGCCGAATGTAGATATAGTAAAAATGGAAGAGGATATAGCAAAGTTCTGGGAGGAGAATGATATTTTGAAGAAATATCTTGACAGAAATAAAGGGTCAGAAAAGCACTTTTCATTTATTGATGGACCGATAACTGCAAATAATCCGATGGGTGTTCATCATGCATGGGGGAGGACATATAAAGATATTGTCCAGAGGTACAAAAATATGACTGGGTATGAGGAGAGGTTTCAGAATGGTTTTGATTGTCAAGGTTTATGGGTAGAAGTGGGTGTTGAAAAGGAGCTTGGGTTTAATAGCAAAAAGGATATTTTAGAATATGGTTTGGACAATTTTACAAAGAAATGTGTTGAAAGAGTTAAAAAATTTTCTGCAATTCAGACAGAGCAGTCAAAGAGGCTTGGTATGTTTATGGATTGGGATAACAGTTATTACACAATGTCAAAGGAAAATAATCTTTACATTTGGCATTTTCTAAAAGTATGTCAAGAGAAAGGGTTGTTGTACAAGAGTAAATCTGCAACGACATGGTGTCCGAGATGTGAGACTGGATTATCTCAACATGAACAAGCAGATAGTTACAAGGTAGTTAAAGATACTGCTCTTTACGTATTTTTTAAGTTAAAGGGAAATGATAATGAATATGTTTTAGCTTGGACTACTACTCCGTGGACTTTAAGTGCTAATGTTCTTCTTGCTGTTAATCCTGAGCTTGAATATGTGAAAGCAGATATTGATGGGAAGATTGTGTATCTTGGTTTAGATGCTGCTAAAAGGTTGAATATTTTGAAGTATGACAAGATTGATGTAAAGAAAGAGTTGGTAGGTAGAGAGTATGAATCTTTGTTTGATATTCCTGCACAGAAGGGAATTAAACATTACATAGTTGAATGGGATTTAGTTGAGTCTGACAGTGGATCAGAAGTTGTACATATTGCTCCTGGATGTGGAGAGGAAGATTTTGAACTTGGACTAAAACTTAATGCAGACATGATATCGCCACTTGATACTGCGGGGAGATTTATGACAGGTTTTGGTGATTTAGATGGCCTTTATGCCCATGATGTGGCAAATATTGTGATAGATGATCTTAAGGACAAAGGGCTTCTTTACAAGACTGAGGAGTATGAACACACATATCCTCACTGTTGGAGGTGTCAAACAAAGTGTTTATTTAGACTGGAGGATAATTGGTTTATAGATGTGCAGAGTATTAAGGAGGACTTGAAGAAAGCTTCTATGGATGTTAAATGGAATCCCCCTTTTGTTGGGAAGAGGATGCTAAGTTGGCTAGATACAATGGAGAATTGGATGATCAGCAGAAAAAGGTTCTATGGTTTAGCACTTCCATTTTATGAATGTCCAAAATGTGGGAATTTCCATGTTGTAGGTAGCTTGGATGAATTAAAGGAATTGGCTGTTAACCCCACAGAAGTAGATAATTTGGAGAGTATACATAGGCCATGGATAGATAAAATTGAAATAAAATGCCCAAAATGTGGGGCTCATGTAAAAAGAATTACTGATGTGGGAGACTGTTGGCTTGATGCAGGAGTTGTTCCATTTTCAACATTGAAGTACTTAGAGGATAGAAAATATTGGGAAAAATGGTATCCTGCAGATTTCATAACTGAGATGATAGAACAGGTTAGGCTTTGGTTTTATTCGATGTTAGTGTTTGGAGTAATACTGGAGAATAAGACTCCATACAAGGAAGTTTTAGGATCTGCTGAACTTCGTGATGAAAATAATGAGAAAATGAGTAAGACGAAGCCTAATTATATAAAATTTGATGATGCTGCTAATAAAGTTGGGGCTGATTTAATAAGGTGGAATTATGCTGGTGCTTCTGTTGGAGCAAATATGCGTTTTGGATGGACAATAATAGAAGATGTAAGAAGGAGGTTTTATCTTCCATTGTGGAATTCGTATAACTATTTTGTAACTTATGCAAAACTTCATAATTTTGATCTAGATGGTTATGATATCAAAAGTGTAAGTAATCCGATGGATTTGTGGATTATTGAGAGGACTAAAGAGTTGATAATATCTGTTAGAAAATCGCTTGATGTCTATAATATGGCTGGAGCATCTAGAGATATAGAGCAATATGTTAAGGATTTATCACAGTGGTATATAAGGAGGAGTAGGAATAGATTTAAGAGTGGAGATGTTTATGCATTGGGTACATTGCATTATTGTCTTCTTCTTCTTTCAGAGTTATTAGCTCCATTTATACCTTTTGTTTCTGAAGAAATGTATCAAAACCTTTCTGTAAATATTGGATTAAAAGATTCAAAGGAATCTGTACATCTTGTGGATTATCCTTTTGTAGATGAAAATGAGGTGAATTATGATGTACTTAAGCAGATGGAGAATATAAGGATAATATGTTCTAATGGATTGAAGGCAAGGGAAAAGGCAAAAATAAACTTAAGACAGCCTCTTTCAGTTGCATATATAGGCAGTAAAGATAAACTAACACAAGAGATTGTTAAACAAGAGCTTAACGTTATGGAGATAGAATATGCTGAGAAGCCTGTTGAGGGAGAAAGTAGATTTACTGCAGGTGAGGGGAATATGTTTGTTACAATCAATTGTGATATTTGTGAGGAGCTTAGAAAAGTAGGAATGATAAATGATTTCTTAAGGCGATATAAAGATCTTAGAAAGAGAAAAGGTTTGAAGATGTCTGATATTGTTACAGTTAAGCTTAATGTTGAAGATGAAGATATGCTTTCGGCACTTAAAGAATATTCGGAAGAAAATCTTGAAGAACTTCAGGCTAAAGAAGTCGTATTTACAAAAGATGAATTGGATTCGGAAATCATAGTAAATGGGAAGAAGATAGGGATATCCTTAGACTAATCTTTTTCTATACTATACTTAATACCGGTGATTTTTGTAAATTTCTTCATTGCAGTTTGAAGATCAGTGTCTGTTGAAACAGCCAATTCTCCTACTATATTCTTTATAGCTGATTCTAACTGGTTATCTATACTTACAGGAATTAGACGCCCTTCACTTTTTCTATTCTTTTTAATGAAGTTACAGTATTGAATAATCTTTACAGAATCGTTTATATCTGCACTGTTCTCTAAATCCTTGAAGAGGGCTAGCATAACATTAAAATCTTTAACTTTAGGATCTACAGAAGGATTCTTTTTGAGAACTTTAATAGCTTTCTTTATTTCCTCCGGAGAAAGTACTGGTCTAACTCCTAAAGATTCAATGTTTTCTACTGGAGTAGAGATGGTAAGCGAGTTAGTGATTAGTTCAAATTCAAAATATGTCCTTTTTTGCCCATCAAACTCTATCTCTTTTTTGTCCTTAATGACTCCTGCCCCATGTGATGGATAGAAAACTTTTGATCCTACTTTAAACTCCATACTCATCCCTCCACTATGATATTACTAACAGATTATACCATAAAAAATGGTATAATTTCTGACATGAATATTACTGTAATAGGAGGAGGCACAGGGACATCGGTAGTGCTTGAAGGTCTAAAAAAACATAGGGATTTGAATCTTTCTGTAATTGTTGGAATGATGGATGATGGTGGAAGCAATGCTGTTATACGAGATGAGTTTGGTCTTCTTCCTTTGAGCGATGTTAGAAAGTCGATAATAGCTCTTAGTGAAAACAATGATAATGAAGTTTTAAGGAGGCTTTTTATGTATAGGTTCTCAAATGGGGAAGGGATTAAAGGGCATACTTTGGGTAATCTTCTTATGATTGCTATGGCTGATACTTTAGGTTCTGAAGTAGAATCTATTGAAATGTTTAAAAATATGTTTGGTGTTAGAGGAGATATTATCCCTGTTACACTTGATAAAGTTAAACTTGTTGCACAATACAGTGATGGAAGTAGTGTTGTAGGAGAACACTTAATAGATGAACCTTCGGCTGATAAAAATATAACTCAGATAGCACTTGATTCTCCAGCAAGGGCTACAGAGTCTGCTGTAAATGCAATATTGAAAGCAGATTATATTATTTTTGGTCCTGGAGATCTGTACACTACTACAATTCCCAATATCTTAGTTGATGGTATTCCAGAAGCAATAAAAAAATCTCATGCGAAGATGATATACATTGCTAATTTGATGACAAAGATAGGGCAAACACGGGGAAAAGGGCAAACAGAATGTCTTAGAATACTAGAAAAATATGCTGGAAGAAAAGCAGACTATGTACTTGTTAATAATGGGAAAATTCCTGATAGTGCATATCAGAGATATCTAGAAGAAGGAGAAGATGTAATTAAAGATGATTTGAGTGAAAATAGTAAAAGAAAAATTATTAGAAAGGATCTTGTTGCTGATGGAGTTATAAAAAGGGACAAAGGCGATGTCTTAGTTAGAAGTTTAGTAAGGCATGATAGTGATAAGCTTGCGAATGAACTAATACATATATTTAATTCAGACAAAAATAGGATAGCTTCTTTGTTAAGATCTTTTTTGTCCAATTACAAGGACTAATCCTTCTCCCATATCAGTCATTTTTACTTCATAATCACTCATAAATTTATTTATAATTTTTCCTATACTGTGTTTTTTACTTGGATGATATTCGAAAATAATGTTTTTGATATATTTCATTTTTCCATTTGCATTTAGATCTTCCAATACTTCAATTTCAGCTCCCTCTATATCCATCTTTAGTAAATCTACATTTTGGTGTATGTAATTACTTAATTTTTCTGTGCTAACCTCAATGGGCTGAGTCTGTTGTTTGCCATTCCATGCATTTTTTTTGAAGCTTCCTGTTGAAAAAGCACACATTCCTGATGAATCTATGTAAAGGAGTCTTTTGGTGTCCTTTTTACCGAGGGCTATGTTGTATGTTTGTATATTTTGTAAGGCATTTTGATCAATATTTTCTTGTAGTATTGCATATACATTTGGATTTGGCTCAAATGCATGAATTATTGAATTAGGATACACATCCTTGAAATAAAGGACACTTAGCCCTATATGTGATCCAGCATCGAATATTAGTGGAGATGGATTGATCAGATTGACTTTGTATATCTCCCTGTAAAAAATCTCATTGGAAACTATTTTGTACTCTTCCTTGCATAAGTAAGAAACATTGTACTTCCTTAATAATTCTTTTTTAGGAATCATATGGTCTTAGGGAATGGTACTATATGCCAATCTCATTCATGACGAATTGAACTTTGGATGCCCAGCTTTCTGCACTAGGAGGACAGTAGTAAGTACTAATCAATTTTGGTGTGGTAAGACCATTTTGATAATATGTGGCAATCCCTTTTGATACAGTCCATATTCCATCAGTCCAATTTTGGAATGTCATTTTTCCCCATCCCCATGCATTATATGGCTTGAAACAACGATTTCCTCCATTTGATTCGATTATTGATATAGCTGCAACGAATCTGTAGTCTATACCGTAGTAGTCAGAAGCTTTTACAAACTCTATAGCATAATCTGCAAGAGGAGAATTTCTTCCAACTAGGTATTTTCTGATATTTTCTACTTTTTGGGGATCTGGAACATATTCAGGTTCTTTTTCAACTTCTGCAATATTAATATCTTCGTGTATGTTTACCTCTGTTGCTGCAAGAACGGTTTCAGATATCGAAATATTGTTTGTGGAGTCATCTCCAGTTTGATGGGCTTCTGCAAGTTCCATTGTCATTTTTTCTGAAAATGATCCGACAAGCATCGCAGAGAATAATATTCCGCTTGTTATTGCCAGTATCTTTTTAGTTTTCAATAGCGAAGGTCTCATGCCTTTGTTGTTAAAATTATTTAAGCAACACGGCATATTATACCATAATTAACCTATAGTAATCAATATGCGTATAGCTTAACATAATCTTTAATGATAACATTGTATCATGAAAATAAAATCAATGTTTGGAAGGTTTTGTTTGTTTTCGCTATTCCTATTGTTTTTATCATTTTCAACCTCATTTGCTGTATTAAAAAGTAATCCTATTAAGGTTTTGGGAGAATTGATTGGACTAAATGACTATGCTGTGAAATATGATACGATACAGATACACTTAGATGAAAGCATAAAAAATAATTTTAGAAATGAGATTACTGATGCATTAAATGGAGTTAATTTTCAGGGGAAGAAGAGATTCGTATTTTCTGATAATACTGATGCTGTTTCTATAACCGCAGTTGAAGGGAATAATTCAATAATTATTGATAGATACGATTTAATTCCTGTAGTAGGGATATATTCATTGCAGGATAATGTATCATTGGATAATCTTCGTACAAGTACAGTATATATTTTGAATCCTCTTTTTGAAGACTATCTGAATGATGTTTATGGAATATCATGTAGTTTAGTTGATTCATATTCTTCTTTGGTTAAGAAATTAAGTTCTGACGAGTATAGTGTGGGGTTGATAGAATTTGGAGAAATAGGGAGGGAAGTTAAGGTTATTAGTTTCAATGGAAAATATTTTTTGGATGATGAGAGTGGTGGGGTACATATAGATGTGTACTGCGTAAATGTTGATGAGGGAAATGAATATATTGCTGAGATAATCAAGAACAATATGCCAGTTCATAAGGGGGATATTGATAGAAGTGTTCTTGGCAAGGTAAATATGGGTGGGGTTGTTGCAATTGCAAGGGATTTGTTGTCTAAAATGGGGTCTGTTGGAAGTACAACATATCCTGCAGATTTAATTGGTAATTTTTTGGCAGATGCAGATTTGACTCATGTTTCTAATGAGGTGTCATTTGTAAGTGGTTGTAAAAATGATGGGGGGATGAGGTTTTGTTCTGATGATAGGTATATTGATGTGCTTAAGAAAAGTGGGGTAGATATAGTGGAGCTTACAGGGAATCATAATAATGATTATGGAAGTGAAAATAATGCAAGGACTATAGAGATGTACAAGGGCTTGGGAATTGAATACTTTGGTGGTGGACTTGATGAGGTGGATGCAGGAAAGGTTCTTTACAAAGATGTGAAAGGAACGAACTTAGCTTTTGTTGGCTACAATTATTATGATACGATCTACAACAATACATATGTTTTAGCGGGAAGTGATAGAGCAGGGGCTAACTCATATTCTAAGGAAAAATTAAAGAATGATATTGAGTCTGCTAAAAGTAATGGTGCTGATGTCATTATTGTAACTTTTCAATTTCAAGAGTGTTATTGTTATCCTGATGGTGATGTTTTGTATCCAATTTGCTATAAACCACTCAGTAATCCGAATCAAACAGAGGTATTTAGAAATGCAATTGATGTGGGGGCTGATATTGTAATAGGGACACAGGCACACCAGCCTCAAACATTCGAAGAATATAATGGAGGAATGATTTTCTATGGTTTGGGGAACTTGTTTTTTGATCAGATAGAGTGGATCGGTACGAGGCAGGGTTTAGTTCTTTCACACTATTTGTATGATGGTAAGTACATACAAACTAGGATTACACCAACATACATGGATAAGAATTTTCAAGTAAGGTTAGCCTCAGAAGATGAGGGGCAAATGCTTATGACCTCATTAAAGGAGGCTAGATAAAAAATACCCTCATAGTTGCTATGAGGGTATTTCGATAATATTAGTAATGTTGCTTACTTAATAGCTATTTCCTTAGGTTTTACTTCTTCTGCCTTTGGAAGCTTAACCTGCAATACTCCATCAACGAACTGTGCTTCCGCAGCATCAGGGTTTATCTTTGTAGGAAGATTGAATGATTGCTCAAACGAGCTTTCCATAGTATGTAGGTAATATTTCTTCCCTTTTTCTTCTTTTTCATCAGTTTGTTTAGTATGTCCAGATATAGAGATATTATCCTGATGAATCGTAATTTTGATGTCCTCTTTTTTTACACCAGGGAGTGCCATTTTAACAAATATGTTATCTTTGTCTTCCCAAACATCTGCAGACAAAGAGGCTACACCCTGCTGTGATAATGGAAGTTCATCCCAAAATGCGGGAGCAAAGAAGTCATCAAATATCGATCTCACAGGATAATAAGGTCTATTGTTATCATCTCTCTTTACAATTTTCATAGCAGCATATGAATAACAATTTAAATACTTAGCAAAGTATAGAGCAGAGTGCTAACCTTGTCAATACCCTAGAGTAATTAAATTGCTAGTCTGTTATTTTTCAGTTTTAACAAATACTCCTGCCTGATCGGTGATTGTTAGCGTATCGCCGTAAAGTGTTCCATTTATATCTCTTACAGCGTATTTAAAGCTAGAAGATTCCGAACTCCATTGAGCTATCTGACGAACATTATCATACTTTGGATCGCTGAATATCTCATCAGAGGTTTTCCCACCTGTAGAAGATGCTACTGAAGATGATGCGAATAAATTCCAACCGACATAATCATCTAGGTTAATTGTTTTTTGAGAAACAACAACAGTAGTTGGAATTTTTACTTCCTCTGTAGCTATTATTAAATACGATTCATTTGGCAGAAGGTCAAAATCTTCACCACTAATTGTTCCGTTTTCTTGGACTACTAATTTTTCCCATTTATCATTTTTGAATATACCAACAGAAGCTATTTTATTTTGTGAGTATTGAATCAAACCTTTTGCCGTGTTAATAGGTGTCTCTGCTGAAAGAATGTAGTATGCTTCAATGAAATTTACTCCTTTTGATATGATGATATCCTTTGTTTGGGCTTTGCAATTTTGTTGTGTTACTCCTGATACTGAGACACCTTTTGAGCTTTGGCAGTTTACATCTAATTTATACTTTAGATTCCCATTTAGAGAACAACATACATATTCTGATTCGCACTTTTCCTTTGTGGTATTTTCTAGAATCTGAAAATCAGCTTTCTTCATGCATTCCTTTACAGTAATGTACTGTCTTTTTGTGTTATCTTCGTAAAGACAGCATTCAACGGTATCTTTCTTTTGTCTATCTTTTAAGCATGTTTCTCCTACTGCTACATTGAGATTTGCTTGTCCTTCGTATTGGCATATGCATCCATCAACGTCTTTGCAAGGTCTTGTCCAGTTCCATGCCTGTGTTACATTGTTTATATCTGCAATATTATTGCTGTATCTATAATCGCCTGTTATGAGTCTATCAAATAGATCTTCACTGTCATATTGATATCCATCTGAAGGGAACTTTGCATATACATCGCTGTTTGTTCCTTGAGTATCTATATTTGTTTGTGTTTTAGTTTGTGTATTTGTTGTTTCTGATGACGATGATGTGCATTTGGCTTCCTCTTCATAGACATTTATAGTATTAGAAGATGTTTTCAAGCACTCTTTAACACTCATCCATTTAGCTGTTTTTCCATCAGCAGATCTACAGCATCTTATTGAATCGGTAACTTTCTTATCAACCGAACAGGATTCTCCGATGTTTATATTCATTCTATCAGTGGAGTTTTGATCTCCAAAAATACAGACGCATCCATCTACATCAGCACAGTGTCTTATCGTTTGGCTACTATTAACGATCATTCCATCTCTTACACCGTCAGATGTTTTGTAATCTTCGTGAGCAAATATCTTGTTTACGATTCTATTTTTGAAGAGAGTAAAGGTATTTTCTTTATGTGCATATGTGGCATATTTTTCTATGTTGTATGTTTTTCCTTGAGAATCGAATGCCCAAGTTCCATGTTGTTGTGTATCTAGCATGTACTCTTCCCCGTCTATATTTAAAAGATAGAGGGAAAGAGTATCTCCTCTTCCTGTTACAGTATTTGGAAGTTGTATTGTATCTTTTATAGGCATTGTCTTGAATGTGTACTTGGTATCCCATGTACTGTCAGTAGAGGATATTTTGAAATCATACTGTGTGTTTGGTTGGAGTTTTGAGATATTTACAGCGTATATTATTGGATTATTAGTTCCGTCTCCATATATTTTTACTTCATTTGTGTGGATATACAGATCTTCATCTGATTTTTTGTAATGGAGTTCATATGTTGATTTTGCATTAGATTGCCAATATATGGTTGCATCAACGGTAGATATATTTGATGCAACGATTTTGAATGGTTTTTCTTGTATAAGGCGAAATAGATAATTGTTGTTCTGCATGACAGTTATCGTAGAAACTAGGAGTATTGAGGTAATTCCAAACAGAAGGAAGAATTTTTTTGATTGCCTATTCATATGAATCCTTTTTCATTTTATATATGTGTATATATTAATACATTTTCACATTATTTTGTAGGAGAACCAAATAGATCGAGAGCAATTTGGGTAGGGTCTTCCTTGTCGTTGGTATTTTTGGAAAATACTGGTAGTCTGTAGTGAGCAGGTTTTGGTCTGAACACTTTTGAGAGTTCATTTTTATTTGATATGTAATATCCTGTTATTTTGTCTATTTTTCTGATTGTATTATATATTTCTTGATGATCTCCTAGGTATATGTCTCGTGGATTTATATCCAATTTTTGGTTTGTAATGGGATTGTATAGTGTGAGTACAAGGGAGTGTTGTATGCAATAGTCGTGTGGCTTGTACTCAAATGATTGGTTTAGGATGTCTTGTACGGTTACTTTTTTCATAAATTGATTTGTAAATGCAATATTTTCTTTCGCTAATCTTGGGAATTGCATATCTTGTTGTTGATGAATACTATCCCATTGTGATGTATGGGTGATTCCATTTTGTGCAATTATTGGGTCTACCGTCATTTTTACTGCAATTGCATCTAAAAATAGTTGTAGTTTTTGTGACTCTGGTATTTGTTGAGGGGTATCTGGAAGTTCATACGTTTTGTAAAGAATTATGTTCATAGGTTCATTTGGGTATGTTAGTGGTATGCGTAGTGAGTGTATAAGAGGAGAGATTTGAAGTCTGTTTGTCTCAAGATCCATATTTAATATTGTTTGAATATCACTAAGAAGGACAGATTTGTTAACATCTGCTTCTATTGGGTTTTGTTTACGGCTAATATTTTCTTGTATATCTTTTATGGAATTTTTCATTATTGGATTGTCCCTCCAGATCTGTTTTATTTCTGATGGAGGGATGATGCTAGATTTTGCATGTTTTGGTGTGTTTGGAGTTTTTCCAAATCTTTTCCTTTCTTTTGCAGGGGGGAGGATATGAGAATCCTTCCACAATGTCCAAAATTGTATTATTCTTTCGTCTAGGGTTTTTTTATCTTTGACAGTTTTATCTTGTGCTAATAGGGAAAGATCTGACAAGTTAATTACGGGGTAAGATGGGTAGGTTGCTGTGAAATCGTGTGAGGTTGGTAATCTATTAAACTGGTCTGCTCGTTTGTAAATCTGTGAGAAATTAACAAGATTTCTTGTTTGTATATCAAATGTTTCTTGA
>Ga0116192_1000532_pt1 | contig 28612 bp, 31 predicted proteins | sample AD_UKC113_MetaG_FD_89876 | JGI IMG/M metagenome (GOLD analysis project Ga0116192, IMG submission 89876) | Active sludge microbial communities of municipal wastewater-treating anaerobic digesters from Hong Kong - AD_UKC113_MetaG | ecosystem: Engineered > Bioreactor > Anaerobic > Digestate...
TAATTACGGAACAAAACCACAGAGATCTCATTCAGCTCATGGGATCTATTTTGAACCATAATGCACAATCTTTAAATATAATGTACTTTTTACATCATTAGAGTACAAGATTATACATTAACACTGGTGGTTGCAATGAGCTATCTTCAAAAGATCGTGGACGGGCGCGACCTGACAGTAGAAGAGGCTGAGTCGCTCATGGGCGAGATATTCAGCAGCGCCACTGATGCCCAGATCGGCTCCATCCTCATCGCCCTGCGCATAAAGGGCGAATCGGTGAGCGAAATCGCCGGATTTGCCAAACAGATGAGGCAGTCTGCTATCCGCATCCATCCCCGGGTGAAAGGCATCCTGGTTGACACCTGCGGCACAGGCGGAGACGCCTCCAACACCATCAATGTGAGCACTGCGGCAGCCATAGTATCCGCCGCATGCGGCGTTCCCGTGGCCAAGCACGGCAACTATGCCATCAGCTCAAAATGCGGCAGTGCGAACGTGCTTTCTGAGCTGGGCGTCAACATCAGCCCCTCGCCCCAGGAGGTCTCCGATATGATAGAGAGACTGGGTATCGGGTTCATGCTGGCCCCTGCCTTTCATCCTGCCATGAAGCGGGTGGGCCCGCTGCGAAGGGAGATCGGCCTGCGCACGGTCTTCAACATCCTCGGCCCTCTCACCAACCCTGCAGGGGCGGCTGCCCAGGTGATGGGTGTGTACGATCCTGCCCTGTGTGAAAAGCTTGCGAATGTACTGAAGATCCTGGGCACAGAGAGGGCCATGGTGGTGCATGGCATGGGCATGGATGAGATCACCAATACCGGTGAAACCCATGTAGCCGAGCTGAAGGATGGAACGGTGACAAGCTACTGTCTGCAGCCCGAGGATCTGGGCTATCCGAGGTCCAGGCCTGCCGATATTGCCGGCGGCTCGCCTGAAGAGAACGCCCGGAAGCTGGCCTCCGTAATGAAAGGGGAGAGATCCCCTGCCAGGGACATCATAGCCATGAACAGCGGGGCAGCGATCTATATCTGCGGACGGGCGGCGAGCCTTCAGGATGGAGCCCGGATGGCGGAGGAGGCCCTGGACTCGGGAAGAGCTCTTCGCGTCCTGAAGCAGATGACCGAGGCTGGTGGCGAGCCGGAGAAGCTGGAGCGGTTCCTGTGACCCGCATAAAGATCTGCGGCATAATGAACCGCACTGAACTATTCGCAGCCATGAAGTCCGGGGCCGACGCAGTCGGGTTTGTGGTGGAGATAGCCTCCTCCCGGCACTGCCTGTCCGCTGAGGAGGCCGGGCGGCTGATCAGGCATGTACCTCTCTTCCACAGGAGCGTGGCGGTGATCGCTCCTCAGGACGTGGACGGAGCAGTCTCTCTGGCGGCCCGCACCGGTGCAGACATTCTGCAGGTGCACGGCTCTCTGGATGCCTCCGATCTGGCAGAGCTAAAGGGCAGGGTCATCCAGAAGATCGTGGCCGCGCTCCCTGCAGAGACGGAGCTGGATGAGGCACGCCGCTTCGCCTGCAGCGCAGACGCCATTCTGCTGGACACATTCGCAGGCGGCGTTTTTGGGGGAACGGGTGAAGTACACGACTGGGAGAAAAGCGCCAGCCTGGCTGCCGGCCTCCCCGTGCCTGTGATACTGGCCGGGGGGCTTCATCCCGGCAATGTGGTTGAAGCCATCCGCAGGGTGCGGCCCTATGCAGTGGATGCCTCCAGCTGCCTGGAGACGGAGGGCAGAAAGGATGAGAGGAAGATGGCCGAGTTTGTCAGGGAGGTGGGGGCATGTCCTCCTCATATGTAGAGCCGGTATATGTGGATGTGACAGACAAGGTGAGCGTGGACGCGCCGCTCTCCCTCTTTTTGGCACTGCAGGGCAGAAGGCATCCATATCTGCTTGAGTCTGTGGAGAAGTCCGGGCAGAAGGCGAGGTTCTCCTTTGTGGGGGCCGACCCATCGGCAGTGGTGACTGTCAAAAACCGCTTCATAAAGATGCAGTTTTACAATGGAGGCATGGACCTGATCGAGGAGAGGCTGAGCCGGGTGGCGGAGGTGGAGAGGGCGGGCTCGACTCTACAGGGACCCCTGAGAGAGGGCTTCGATCTCTTCGACGGCCTGCGGGCGGCCATCCCGTGCAGCAGCGGCCTGCCCAACAGCTTCGGCCGGCAGGTCTTTACCGGCGGAGCCATAGGATATCTGGCATACGACCTCGTAATGGAGCGGCTCGGAAAGAGTTCGGCCAGCCGCACTCCGGATGCCATGTTCTGCCTGGCGGAGAGCACATTCATCTTCGACCATCTCACGCGGCGGGTCTACTTCACCATCGCTCCCATTCTGCCCGGACCCAAGGTCAACCTCATAGAGACCATCGGGGGCATCGATCCTGATTACGACCAGTCGGAGGATTGCGCCACGGGAGGGCGGGTCCTTTTGACCGGTGGCAGGCAGAGGTATGAGCAGGCTGTGGTGCAGGCCAAAGAGCGCATCCTTGCCGGAGACATCTTTCAGGTCGTCCTGGCAAGGTCGACCAGGGTGGATTGCCCGGATCCTGTGCAGCTGTACAGAAAGCTGCGCAGCATCAATCCCAGCCCCTATACCTATCTATTCCAGTTCGGGGATCTGGCCATAGTGGGAGCCTCTCCTGAGACACTGTTCAACACATACAACCGCCGGCTGAGGATCAATCCCATTGCAGGGACCTGCCCCCGGGGCAGAACACTCGCCGAGGACGAGAAGTACGCCCGGATGATGCTGGCCGATGAGAAGGAGAGGGCGGAGCATGTCATGCTGGTGGACCTGGGCAGAAATGACGTGCGCTCAGTCTGCCGCTCCGGCACGGTGCAGGTGGAGGACTTCATGTCAGTTCTCAGGTATTCCCATGTGCAGCACATCGAGACCACCATATCGGGACAGATGCGGGATGAGTGCGATCAGTTCGATGCCGCCAGGGCTGCCTTTCCCGCTGGAACCCTCTCCGGAGCGCCCAAGCTGCGGGCCATGGAGATCATCGATGAGCTTGAGGAGGAGCCCCGGGGCATATATGGCGGAGGAATCGGGTACTTCTCTGTGGACGGCAGCTCCGACTTTGCCATAGCAATCAGAAGCGTTCTGGTCCAGGACGGAGTTGCCACGGTTCAGGCCGGGGCGGGGATAGTGGCAGACTCGGTTCCGGAGAAGGAGTTTTTAGAGACGGAGAGGAAGATGGCTGCTATGAAGAGGGCTCTTGGGGTGGCGGTATGAGCAGCATGAGCAAAGGCTCAAATGAGGACAGCGGCCGGGAGCCCTCCCGCCGCCGGCCCATTCTCTTCGTGGACAATCAGGACTCGTTCGTATGGAATCTGGTGGACTATGTCTCCGCCTTCTACGAGCCCACAGCAGTGCGATCCAACCATGTGAGCACATCTGATGTGGCTGCCATGAGTCCGGCGGGAATAGTCATATCTCCCGGTCCGGGCAATCCAGCCAGTCCCCGTGACATAGGCAGTTGTCTCGATATCATCCGCAGGTTCGGAAACGTGCCAATCCTTGGCGTTTGTTTGGGCCACCAGGCCATGAACATCGCCTATGGAGGCACCGTCGGAAGGGTGGCGCCTCTGCACGGCAAGACATCGCAGATCGAGCATGACGGAAAGGGGCTCTTTCGAGGGCTGGACTGCCCCCTGGTGGGCGGCAGGTATCACTCCCTGGCTATCGAGACGCTGGCCCCGGATCTGGAGGTCTGCGCCCGCACCTCCGATGGGATTGTCATGGCGGTGCGGCATAAGAGACGCCCTCACAGCGGCCTGCAGTTTCATCCGGAGTCGGTGCTGACCCCGTCAGGAAAGAGGCTCATACAGAACTGGATTGAGGATGTGGTGGGCTGCACCCTATGATTCTCGGCATACTGGAAGAAGCCCGCAGGCGGGGCTTTTCCGAGGCACCCGCCTGGCCGAAGGCCGGACACCGCGACATAATCGCCTCAGCCCGCGCCGTCCGGGGCCGGGGCGTAATCCCCATCATCGCAGAGATCAAGCCCAGCGCCCTGGGCCGGCCGCTCCATCCGGATGAGGTGGCATATTACGCCCGCACCTATGCCGACAACGGTGCCTGCGCCATATCCGTTCTGACAGAGCCCAGCCACTTCATGGGTGCCCTGCAGAACGCCGGGATCGCCCGCAGGGCGGGGCTTCCCGTGCTGAGAAAGGACTTTATTTTCGACGAGCGGCAGATTTCTGAGGTTCAGGCCGATCTTGTGCTGCTCATAGCAGCCCTGAAAATAGACCTGGAGGGGTTCATATATGCGGCGCGAGATCTGGGCATGGAGCCCCTGCTAGAGGTTCATAGCGAAGGGGAGATGGAGGCGGCCTTGCGGACAGATGCCCGCATCATTGGCATCAATAACCGGGACCTCAATACCCTGAAAGTGGACCTCACCACATTCGAGCGGCTGGCCCCCCTGGCCGAGGATGCCGGGGCGTTCCTGGTGGCGGAGAGCGGGGTGCACAGCTCTGAAGATGCGAGGCGCATGGTGAGGGCGGGAGCGGATGCGCTGCTCGTGGGTACAGAGCTTATGGGCTCTCCGGAGAGGCTCGCGGAGCTGAATAGAGGCTGCTGAACAAAAGGGATTAGATAATGCCGATTATGGGTCCAGCTTCAGCTAAAAGTCAAAAAGGGATCTCTGTCCTCCATTTGCCGAACACTGCCCTGCCGCAGCCATCTTCCCTTGGAGATGTTCATGCACCTGTGGCAGCTGGATGGAGCCGTACCTGCCCCCGCCGCCAGGAGCCACCACCACCCTGCCTTCCCTGAAGTCGGATATGGCCTGTTTGACCCTCACCTCAGCCCGCAGATCGTCAACGTCCGCCTCGAAAAGCACATCTATCTCCGTCCGGGCCTCCGTCAGCTCCCTGTAGCGCCTCTGCACTGCGGCTGTCATGGCGCTCTTCTGGCCGATGGCCATGGCGATGATCTCTGCTAGTGGGATGATGTGCAGGTAGGGCGGGCGGTGGTCGGGGTGAACAGGCCGCTCATGATCTGCCAGAGCCCGCACGCGATCCGCCACCCCAAGCTTGATCCTGCCCCCGCAGGAGGGGCAGCAGCCCATCAGCTCGGCCGTGCGCGGGGCAGAGTACTGCTCATAGCACCTGGTGCAGGCGGTGCGGTTGTACTTTCCCTCCTCGGGATAAAATCCCACGTTCATGGTCACCCTCCGCCCTCCCTGGCGCCGCAGTGCCATAATGATCTCCCTGTAGGAGAGGTCGTGCAGCTCCATCCGGTTGAACTCCCTGGCAAGCTTGTTCGAGCGGGGGGAGTGGGCATCGGAGTTGGAGAGAAATGTGAGGCCAGACAGCTCGGCTATCCTGTCGGCATAATCTGTGTCCGCAGAGAGGCCCAGCTCCAGAAAGGAGATTTTGCCAGATTGCTCCTGGTAGCAATCTGAGAGGGATCTGTATATGGCGTACATGCCCGTCCAGGGGGTAAAGGCATGGGCCGGTCCGACAATCCCACCGGCCTCAATGACCATATCGGCGATCTCCGCACCTGTCAGGCGCAGCCGCGGCCGACCGTCCGAGTCCAGGCTGGCGCAGCTTGGGGCAAAGCCTGCGGCAAGCTCCTCTGCCTTGGCGACATCTGGCAGGAATATGAGGTGATGGGCTCTCCTGCAGTCCTCCACCTCCACGCTGAGCATAAAAAGGGTCTGGCCCAGGGAGAATAGCCCGTCCTTCTCAGGAAGCCTCTTTACCGCCTCCAGCCAGCGGGGATGCAGGCAGTCGCCCGTTGCCATGACCTTCACGCCTTTGCGAGCCGCCTCGACGGCTATTTGGGGAAGAAGCATCTCCTCCGAGACAGCCATGGAGTAGCGGGAATGAATGTGAAGATCGAGGTTGACAAGCATTGCCATATCATATATTTGCAGGGATAAACCCTTTATGCTTTGTCTGTGAGATGGGGTGTCTGTGCCTGAGAGCCTGATCGAGCTATTGCAGAGCTTTCGCCGGGGGGAGATGGATCTGGATGAGGCAGTTCGCCGCATCCGGGCCCGGAGGATATCCGCTGTAGGGGACCTGGCCAAGCTCGACGTCTGCCGCGCAGAGAGGACCGGCATTCCCGAGGCAATCCTGGCCGAGGGAAAGGATAAGGCAGATCTGCCTGCCATATGCCTCGCCCACCTGCAGGGCGCTGGCAGCGTTATAGTCACCCGCATATCCGATGAGCAGATGGAAGCCCTGCAGTCAGCCGCCCTCCCCGAGGGCTGCCAGATGGAGCACAACCGCCGGGCCCGGACGGTGGTGCTGAGAAGCAGGGAGAGGCCGTCCGGCAGGGGCCGGGTGGGAATACTGGCGGCGGGAACTGCCGACATTCCAGTGGCAGAGGAGGCGCGGGTGGTGGCTGAGGAGATGGGCTGCACAGTCCTGTACGAATACGATGTGGGTGTGGCAGGCATTCACCGCCTCTTTCCATGCCTCGAGAGGATGGCGGATGTGGATGCCATGGTGGTGGCGGCTGGCAGGGAGGGGACCCTTCCGGCCGTTGTGGCCGGACTGGTTGATGCCCCGGTGATCGGCCTGCCCGTGTCGACCGGCTACGGCCTCGGAGGAAGCGGCCTGGCGGCACTATACTCCATGCTCCAATCCTGCTCTGTGATTGCTGTAGTCAATGTGGACGCAGGCTTTGTGGCTGGGGCCTTCGCAGCCAGGATTGCTGCCCAAAAATCATATGGGAAAAAGCAAATATAAATTATTTTCAGAAAGGTATTTATACCATCGAACGATTGTTGCACGAGAGCGGGTATATTCATCTTTTTTACTAACCCCCACTCCCCTACCCGCTCATTAAATATCCAGTTTTATCCCGAAGAGCTTTTCAAACCTATCATACTTGGCCCGGGCCCGGTAGATGTTCTGGCGAACATAGGGCTCACCCCTCTCGCATGCCAGCAGATCCCTGATCTCCGCTGCGGTGAAGACCGCCTCCAGCATCTCTTTAGCCAGCGATGATGCAGCAACCCGATCCTGCCTCTCCTGCAACTCATCGTCCCCCTGCCACCTCCAGTGCCGGTCATAGCGCATGAGCACCATATGGCCGTTTTTGCAGCAGGCTGAGACCAGCCACAGGCCTTCTGTATCGTGATAAGAAAGGCTCTCCAGATCGGCTTCGCATCTGCTGCAAAAGCCCACCATGTTTCTCTCAGTGGAGAGCGGCTCCAGCCTTCGCCCCTCGAAGATCAGGATTCGGCTCTTCGCCTCAATCCAGTTCATCTCGACTGCAGGACATCTGCCATGCTGTAGATCCCGGGCTCCTTTCCCCTCACCCAGCGGGCCGCTCTCACCGCACCGCTTGCAAATGCAGCACGGCTGTGGGCCTGATGCTTTATCTCCAGCCTCTCACCAGGGCCGGCAAAGAGCACAGTATGGTCTCCCACGATATCTCCCGCCCGCACTGCATGCACTCCTATCTCATTTCCTCTGGCCATGACGCCCTGCCGGCCGTATACGACATCCCTCTCCCCTACTGCCTGCTTTATGGCCTGCACAGCAGCCAGAGCCGTGCCGCTGGGGGCATCCTTCTTCTGATTGTGATGGGCTTCGATGATCTCAATGTCATAGTCCTGCAGAGCGGCAGCCGCCTGGCCTACTAGCTTCCAGAACACATTTACCCCCACGCTGAAGTTTGGAGTGATCACCGCGGCAACCCGGCCCTCAATGGCTTCTCTCATCCTGGAATGCTGGTCTGCGGAAAACCCCGTGGTCCCCACCACCAGGTCCACGCCCACCTCAGCTGCAGTGCAAACGTTCTCTACAGCAGCATCGGCAACTGTAAAGTCGATGAGAACATCCGGCCGGCTCTCCTGCAGCGCGGCCCGCAGCTCTGAGGCATCCCTTACGGCAATGCCGGCCGATAGCATCCTTCCGGCTCCCACGGCATCCAGGCCGGCCACAATCTGCATATCAGGAGATCTGACTGCCTCCTGAATGACCAGGGTGCCCATGCGCCCCAGGGCGCCGGTGATCGCGATGCGGGTCATGCTCTCTCGCCCAGCCTCGCCAGTACATCCCTGAGGAGCTGCTCCTTCTCAGGAGCCATAGCCCCCAGAGGCAGCCTCAGCGGTCCGCCGGCCAGGCCCAGATACTTATGAGCCGTCTTTACGGGAATGGGATTGGTTTCCAGGAACATGGCCCGGACCAGGGGGGCCAGCTCATAGTGCAGGGACCTGGCCTTCTCGAAGTCGCCCTTCAAAATGGCGTCCACCATGGCCACCGTCCTTCTGGGTGCAACGTTGGCCACCACAGAGACCACACCCTGCCCTCCCAGGGACATTGTGGGCAGAGTCAGGTCGTCGTCTCCTGAGAGCAGGACAAAGTCGCTGTCGCGGGTCTGCTCTATGATCTGAGACTGCTGGGAGAGGCTACCGCTGGCCTCCTTTATGGCCACGATGTTCTTGACCCTGGATAGCTTTACCACCAGCTCCGGCTTCATGTCTATTCCGGTTCTCTTTGGGACGTTATAAAGAACAATGGGAATATTGCATGTTTCGGCAACTGCCTTGAAGTGCTCATACATGCCCCGGTCGTTGGGTTTGTTGTAGTAGGGCGTGATCAAAAGGGCAGCGTCTGCGCCGGCAGCGGCTGCGTGGCAGGTCAATTCAATCGCCTCGCGGGTGTTGTTGGAGCCTGTCCCGGCTATGACAGGAACCTTTGACGCCTCAACGGCGATCTCCACCACCCTCTTGTGCTCCTCAAATGTCAGTGTTGCCGACTCGCCGGTTGTCCCGCAGGGTACAATGCCTGCGATACCTGTCTTATTCAGGTATTCGATGTTTCTTACCAGACCCTCCTCATCAAGGCTTCCGTCTTCCTTAAATGGCGTGATAATAGCAGGAAACACGCCTTTAAACATCAATCTCGACCTCGCCTCTGCGAGTGCTCCTCTGCCGCATCACATTGGAAATATAGCCCGCCACGCGATTGCGTATGGTCTTATTCTTGATGTCAGTGTACTCGGATACCTTCAGCTTGTTCTGTTCGAAGTCAGGGCTAAATGAACTCTCGTGTGCTCTCAACAGATCCATCGCGAAATTCTTTATATAACTTGGCTTTACGCTTCCCATAATTAACACTCCAGCTAGAGCAGTTCATCCCCCATCCTTGCCCCTTCGATTTATAATTTCCCGTCGCAGCCTCTCCCAGCCGCCGCTCGCTGGCTGACGGGGCCGACACCCCTTCCCACATTCATGCTGCCGGCAATGGCTCCTTCAGCAAATCGCTTGGCCAGGAGGGCGGCATGCCTGAGGCTGTGGCCGCATGCGAGAAAGCATGTAAGAGCTGCAGAGTATGTGCATCCTACGCCGTGATTGCCCCCGGCAACCCTCTCTCCAGCAAGGGCCGATGCCCGCACCGGCTCGCCAGACTCCACGAGCAGGTCTGTGCAGTCCAGATGTCCGCCCTTGACGATCACAGCCTTTGGCCCCATATCCAGGATGCGGCCGGCTGCCAGAAGAGAGCTCTCCATGTCGCGAACGGCGATGCCGGTGAGGGCCCGAGCCTCGAATATATTGGGAACCACCACATAGGCAAGGGGAATTAGATGCTCCTTTAAGGATGCCACCGCCTCCGGGCGGAGAAGCCTGCCCCCCGCCTCCGCCTCTATCACCGGGTCCAGGACGAATGGGATTGCCGTTCTTCGCAGGATTTGGGCTGCAGCCTCCACTATATCGCTGCTGTGCAGCATTCCCGTCTTGGCAAAGGCTATAGAGAAATCATCTATGACGGACTGAAGCTGGGCGGAGACCGCACGGGCGGGCAGGGGGAAGACCTGCTGCACCCCCAGGGTATTTTGAGCTGTCACTGCTGTTATGGCACAGGTGCCGTGCAGCCCCAGAGCCGAAAATGTCTTGATATCCGCCTGTATGCCGGCGCCGCCACCTGAGTCGGAGCCCCCTATGGCTAGCACTGTTCTATCCATATGCCCCCACTGAACTCCATCAGGACCCCCTATCTAACCTATCTTCTTTTCTGCAGCCTGGACCATCTCCGGCGGGAGATTGTACTTCTGGGCTATCTTCAGGGCCTTGTGATACATCCCGGACTGCATGTGCTGCTCGAAGGACTTTATGGCCGCCTCCTGTTTCATCTCGTGGGGCAGATCGAAATCTTCGGCGATCTCTGCGGCGTTCTTGACCAGGCCAACGCTCATGCTCTTGTGAAAGGCCTGAATTGCCGCTTCCCGGATCATATCTTCAGGCAGGCCCATCTCCCGGGCGTAATCGGCAGCGGCCCGGAAGGACTCGCTGTCTATCTTCCGCACGAAAGATCTGGCAGCGGCATCCAGGCGCATGCTGGCGGGAAGGTCGTATTTCTTTGCCAGGTCTGCGGCAATTGAGTATTCGCCCTTTTTGATATTGGCGTCATAGGCCCTCTTGACTGCATCAAACAGCATGTCCGAGGGCAGGCCCAGCTCATCTCTTATCCTGGCCGCCTCCTTGTATGCGCCCTGGTCCATTCTGGCGGCGAACTGGCGCGCTCCTTCCATCAATTTGCTATCTGCCATAATCAACCGTATTGTTATTATCTCCAGAAGATATATAGATTGGCCTCCTTCAGACCCAAGAGCACCAAACGGAAGGCTGCCAGAGGGCAGAGCCGGGCGTCTCATTCTTCATCTCTGTCCCGGAGATTGGCGACGAAGGCATACTGGGTGGTGGTGGGAAGCATTCTGCGCAGCTCCCGCACCTCCGGGAGGTATATTATCAAATGCCCTCCGGTTTGCCTCCCCTTTCCCAGGAGCTTGCCAACCAGCTCGACTTCCGGCTCGCCCTGCACCCTGGCTGCGCCGCTGCCGAAGTCGGGGGACATCTCTATGATCAGGGGAAGCCGCAGCCTGCTCCAGAGAAACCTGGGAATGCTGCTGGAGATGAGCTCAAGCTCAGATTTATCCATGATAAAAAAGGTATTGTCCTTTCCCCGGATGCCCGGCCGCTCCATGGCCAAAAGATCGGCCAGATTGATGCGCTTGCTGGGAAGGTGCTGGTTCATCGTCTGAATGGTCTTGACCAGCAGATTCTTGTTCATCGCCTGTCTGTCTCTGGAAAATGCCATCCATCTGCTATAAGCCCTTCTTCGACTTAAATCTAACCCATATCAGTACCCCAAAAATATAAAAGTTCCTGACTGTTAATCCGAAGCTTTTTAATATGTATTCTTCTTATTATCGATCAGGATGAAATAGTCTGTAAGGAGGGATTTGTATGCCGGATTGCGGGGCCGGTCAAACCAGTATTAAAGCTGTTCTTCTGGTTGAAGATGAAGAAGATCATGCCGAAATCATTCGCAGGGTATTTGAGGAGGACGGCCTCAATCTGCCCTTTCACCACGTATGGTGCATCGACGAGGCCCTGCGGTGGCTGGAGACCAATAAGGCTGCAGCCACCCCGCTGGTCATCTCCAACTATAATCTGCCTGACGGCAGTGTATTGGATCTGGCCAGGGGTGCGAGCACCCCGGAAGAGATCGGCTTTCCCCTGATCATCCTCACAGCGGCAGGATCTGAAAAGCTGACCTTTCGCACCCTCCGCTCCGGACCCCTTGATTATGTGGTCAAGAGCAGCGAAAATCTGCGCCTGCTTCCTAGAATGGCCAGTCATGTCATCCGCGAATGGAATTTGATAACAGAAAGAAAATATGCTGAGAGTGAACTAAAAAATTTTATTAATGATCTGAACGACGCCAGCTCCCGCCTGGAGGACGTCCTGGACGGCATATCCCATGATCTTGATGAATCGATATCATCCATTCGCTATTTCAGCAAGATATTCAAAGAAAAGTATGCAGAGAAGCTGGGATCTCCCGCCCTGGAGGATTTGAAAAAAGTATCCGATTCTGCGGAGAAGGCCGATGAGCTTTTGGACCGTCTCTTCGAGTATGTAGTTCCCATCTACTTTGACAGCTCAATGATTGATATATACAGCAACCAGCTCAATATGCTGGAGAACGAGGGTAAAGTCCGGGCCTCCAGAAAGGAACCGGAGACGGTCTGACCTGGCGGCTGGATCGGCTGAATGAATCGAAATTCTTGAACTATCAGAATGTATCTATGTGCCTGTAGATCAGCCTGTTCTTCTTGAGGTTGAGACACCGTCTTGCGGCCTGGCCCACACGCTCACGATCCTCCTCCCGGCAGTAGATGCCGAAGCGCCAGGCTGCTTTGTGAGCCCTCTCCAGAATGCTGACCAGGGGCGAGACATCTCGCAGGGGCCTGACATCTCCATCTACGAGGGCGGGAAAGCTGCCCATGCCCGGAACCGATCCCCTGGACGCACAGCTTCTGCCGCCCTCGGGCCCATCTGGCAGAGGAGGGCGGTCCAGCAGGACATAATCGGCATCCAATCCCGCCTCCTGGGCGATCTCCCCAGCCAGCCTCTTCTCGCTGATCTTGAGAACGGAGCGGTCCAGGCACTCGATGCCCACATAGACGGCACGCTTGAATATGCGGCGGGAGCGGATGCGCCCCGACATCTCCGCAGCATATCCTCCAGCCTGCTCCAGCGCCGTAAAGAGCTGGATGTCGTCCATCTCCTTCACAGTCCGGGCAGGCATTCCATCATCGATCATGTGCCGGATGGCCGCGGCTATCATGCATTCAGATATGCGGCAGACATGATGATAATAGACTGAGGGGTGCATGAGCAGCCGGGAGATGAGAAGGGACGTAGCCGCCTGGACTCCGCCTGCATCCACAACCAGCCGCCCCTCGTGCATCCTCATCTTCTGCAGCAGGCGCAGCCGGTCGATCACGCCGTAAGCAACTCCCGTGTAGTGAGCATCCCTTATCAGATAGTCCATGCGGTCCACATCTATCTCTCCGCTCACTATCTGTCCAAGGCCCGATCCGTTTATCGCCGCCTGAATTTCGCTCGCGAAAAGGCCGCAGCTCTCCAGGGCCCGATCGAGCTCGCTCTTCCTGAGGATGTTCATGATGTTCTCGTGCTCCTGCCGGAGATAAGGGGACAGGGCGGCTTCTGTGGCATGGGAGAGGGGGCCATGGCCCACATCGTGCAGAAGCGCAGCAGTACAGATCAGCCTCCTGTCGTCCTCATCCAGCCCCAGATTTTCGGCAAGACATCCGGCCAGGTGATAGGCCCCGAGGCTGTGCTCGAAGCGGGTATGGTTGGCCCCGGGATAGACCAGACAGGCCAGACCGAGCTGCTTGATCCAGCGCAGCCGCTGCATCTGGGGTGTGTCCGCCACCTTCTGGGCATACTCCTCCAGCCTGACATAGCCGTGCACCGGATCTCGGATTTCGGTCATCAAAGGGTGCAACGGCCTCATGCCTTAAAAATGTGTGGAAACATTTATATTTCTGGATAGAGCTTACGGCAGGCTTCATATATGATCAACTTGTGAATCCTGGCAAAGACAATGAGCTATATCGGTCTGCTCGATATGAAAAGGGCCGGACTTGCAGAATCCTCATACCTCTGCCCGCGAGGAACTCCTGCACACGGTTGGAGATGATGCCGGTATTTTATTAAGGAAGGAATTATGGAGAAAATGATATGCGTGTATTGATCACCGGGGCCGGCGAGGTGGGTTTTCTCATAGCCAGCGAGCTATATGCAGATCACGACGTAACTGTCATCGACAGGGATGCTGCGGCCTGCGCGAGGCTGCAGAATATGGATGTAAAAGTGCTGCATGGAAACTCAGCCGATGCCAGGCTCCTCCTGGAGGCAGAGATCAAGAAGGCGGACATAGTGGTAGCCGCGACCGGCAACGACGAGGTCAATGTCATCACCTGCATCATAGCCAGCCACCTGGGCGTGCGCCAAACCATCGCCAGGGTCAGCAACCCCCAGTATATCGACCAGCCGGTGCAGGACCGAAAGGAGATAGGCATCAGCTACATGATATGCCCTGAGCTGGCCATGGCAGAGGACATGGCCAAGTCCCTCTACTTCCCCTCTCTGCTCATGAACCGGGACCTGGCGAAGGGACTGGTGGAACTGATAGAGTTCAAGGTCATAAGGGAGATGAATATCGAAGGCCCCATTGAGAACATCAGACTGCCCGACAACTGCCGTGTCGTGGCCATAAACCGGGCGGGGGAGATCTTCATCCCCAAAGAGAAGGACTCAGTGAATATCAATGACCACCTGCTTCTGCTCTGCGATTCCCAGGCACTGCCGGCTTTAAAGGAGATGCTGCATGAGTCGCGGACCTCGCAGAGGGTCATGATCGTGGGAGGGGGGATGGTTGGGTTCTACCTGGCCAGCCTGCTGGAGAAGATGGGCGTTGACGTCAGGCTCATCGAGCTGGACGCAGAGCGCTGTGGGGAGATAGCAGACAAGCTCTCGGGTACGATGATCCTGAACGGCGACGGATCCGACCTGGCCCTCCTGAAAGAGGAGGATGCCGGAAAGATGGATGTGGTATTTGCCGTGACGGGCCTAGATGACAAAAACCTGCTATGCTCTCTGCTGGTCAAACAACTGGGAGCCAGGAAGATACTCTCCCGCGTCAACCGCAGCGCCTACATCAAGCTCTTCGAGATGGTGGGCGTGGACAGGGCGGTCAGCCCTGGCCAGGTCACAGCCGATGCCGTTTTGCAGAGGGTGATAGGCGGAGAGGAGGTGATCACCCTCAGCGACGAAAGGATGGAGCTGGTGGACTTCGTAGTCCAGCCCAAGGCCAAGATAATAGGCAAGACGCTCTCACAGGAGCTGCCCCATGACTCTATGGCAGGAATGGTCATCAGAGATGGAGTGCCCACGCTTCCGGGGGGAGACTTCAAGGCGGCTGTTGGTGACAGGATATTCGTCATGTCCCTGCCTCATGCGGTATCCAAAGTCAAGAAGCTCTTCATATCCAGATAACTGGAAGGCCGATGGGAGATGCATGCATATCCAAGTATTTTTGAGGATGTTTGGGTCGCTACTTAAGATACTGGCGGTTTTGCTGCTCATTCCCGGTGCAGTCGCCGCCTATTATGCCGAGACCGGAGGGGTCATTGCCTTTGCTGTGACCTCACTGCTAACCCTGGCGGCAGGCATAGTCCTGGCCCGGCTATCTTCGGATGAGGAGCCGGGGATCAAGGAGGGCTTTGCCATGGTTTCTCTGGGGTGGCTAGGCGCTGCCTTCTTTGGAGCTCTTCCCTATTTCTTTTTGGGGACGGGAATGATCGACGCCCTCTTCGAGTCCATGTCCGCCTTCACCACCACCGGCTCGTCCATACTGACAGAGTTCAACTCCCAGGGTTACTGGATAATCAACCCGACTTTGGCCAACAGCAGCATAGCCCATCACCTGGAGCTGGCAGTGCAGGGCATCACTGCGAGCAGCGTGATTCAGATCAGCAGCGGAGCGGATGAAACCTACATGGGGCTATTATTCTGGAGGTCATTTGCCCAGTGGCTGGGGGGGATGGGCATAATACTGTTGTTCGTGGCCATCCTGCCCCGCCTGGGTGTGGCCGGCCGGCAGCTCTACCGGGCGGAGGTACCCGGGCCTGACAAGGATGCGCTGACCCCACGGATCAAGCAGACTGCCCGGCTGCTCTGGGGGATTTATATACTTCTGACTGCGGCAGAGGTCGCCCTGCTGTGCCTCGCAGGAATGCCCCTTTACGACTCGCTCTGCAATACGTTCGCCTCCATGGCCACGGGGGGCTTCTCTCCTCGGGCATTCAGCATAGCCGCCTACAACAGCTGGGTTATAGATCTCATCATCACTGTGTTCATGTTCCTGGCCGGAGCCAACTTCGCCCTGCACTACCGGATGATCAAATCCGACAGAAAGGCGCTCATCCGCGATCCGGAGTTTCGATTCTATACTATGATCGTGCTCGTGGCGACCGCGATCATAGTGCTGTGGGGGGGGCTGGAGGGCAGCGTTCTCCGCAAGCTTCAGCTGGCCGGATTTCAGGTGGTGGCCATCATGACCACCACTGGATTTGCCACAGCAGATTTCGACCAGTGGACGGCCGCCGCAAAGTATACACTGCTCCTGCTCATGATCATCGGAGCCTGTGCCGGGTCGACAGGTGGAGCCTTAAAGGTGGTGCGGATTCTGCTGATCTTGAAGAGCGGCTACAGAGAGCTCCTGCATGTCATGCACCCGAAAGCAGTGATACCCCTCAAGCTGGGGGGCCTGCCAGTCAGGGATGAGGTGCTGCGGCCCAGCAACATCTTCGTGGGCATGTACATGATAATATTCGCCCTCGCCACGCTGCTTTTGGCCATCATATCCTACGGCCAGCCTGGAATGGATGTTGAGGCTGTGATATCGGCAGTGGCAACCACCCTCGGCAACGTGGGGCCGGGCTTTGGAATGGTGGGGCCCGCCTTCAGCTTTGCCGAGGTGCAGCCGGCGGGAAAGATGCTGCTCTTCTTCTGCATGTGGATGGGAAGGCTAGAGATTATAACTGCCCTGGTGCTGCTGGTGCCGGAGTTCTGGAAGAAGTGATCTGATTCATCCTCACCCAATCATTTTTTAATATCCAGGGCCAGATCACACAGCCTATGAAAGTCCTCCTGTTAGATCCCAGCGCCGGAGCCTCCGGAGACATGATCATGGCATCCCTGCTCGATTTGGGCGCAGACGCGGACGGCGTCCGCAGGGCAGTGGAGTCGGTGGGCTGCACCCTTGAGGTCACAAGGCAGGAGAGGGGGCACATCGCCGCCCTCCGGGCAGATGTCATCTCCGACCGCAGCTTTCAATCCCCGGAGGAGGCGGCAGCCATCCTCCGGGGCTCAAGCCTAAAGGGAGAGGCATTACAGGATGCTCTGGCTGCTCTGGAGATCCTGGCCGCAGCAGAGGGGCGGGTGCACGGCCTGCCCGAAGATCGGGTTCATTTTCACGAGGTGGGGGCGCTGGATGCTCTCGCCGATATCGCCGGCTGCTGCGCCGCCCGGCACAGCCTTCCTGCAGAAAGGGTGATCTGCCGGACAGTTTCCGTGGGAGGGGGCTATGTGCAGACGGCGCACGGGCTTCTGCCTGTGCCAGGGCCGGCCGCCCTGGAGATTCTGAGGGCGCACAGCATTCCCTGGCAGGGCGGGCCTGCTTTAGAGGAGATGCTCACTCCGACGGGCGCAGCCCTGCTGGCTGCCCTTGTAAACGAGTTTACGCCCGTCATTCCTCCCATGCGGGCGGAGAGGATCGGCTACGGGGCTGGCAGAAGAGAACTGGATGTGCCCAATGTGCTGAGGTCGGTGCTGGCTGACGTCCCGGCCGGACAAAATCTCCACCATCAAGGCGATTGCGTGGTGCAACTGGAGAGCAACGTCGACGATGTCACCGGCGAGGTGCTGGGCTATCTCATGGAGAGGCTCATGCAGGCCGGCGCGCTGGATGCCTCCGTCCTGCCAGCCCTCATGAAGAAGGGCAGAGGCGGCTATGTCATCCGTGTCATCGCCCGGCGGGAGCAGACGGAGACCTTCGCCGGCATACTCATGGAGGAGACCGGATCATTGGGCGTGCGCGTCTTTCCCGGCATCCACCGCCTCATAGCCGACCGACAGGAGATATCCCTGGAGGTGAAGATCGGCGGTCGTACATTTCCTGCCAGGGTCAAGGTCAGCCGGACTGGCGGACGGATCATCAGCATAAAGCCGGAGTATGAGGACTGCAGGAGCATCGCCGAGCAGACCGGGCTGCCGCTGCGCAGCGTGATCAAAAAAGTGGAAAAGGCAGCCGGGCGGGGGGCAGAGATCTGACCAGTGCCATCCCCTCTTTGACTTCACCCCCGATCCCTTTCATCTCTGCCGGCCCGCGAGGTGCCTTGTGTCTCTGTTTAATTAGTATTACAAACTTATAATACTAATATAGTTAGAATTGTAGTTGATGATATATATACTTTTCGTGAATAATAATAGTAAGTGCATTTCACAGCCGTCCGGCTCGCAAGCTTGATTAATCTGCCCGCAGGGATGCATAATCTCATGCAGCTCGACTCATCCATCCGGCTCTTCGACCGCGCCAGAAGGCTTCTGTGCGGTGGAGTATGCAGCCCCGTGCGCGCCATATCGCCCCATCCCTTTTACACCGCCCGCGCAGATGGGCCATACCTGTGGGATGAGGACGGCAACCGCTACGTCGACTACTGCCTGGCCTACGGGCCCATGATCCTGGGCCACCGCCATCCGGCTGTCATGCAGGCAGCCATAGAACAGATGGGCCGCGGCTGGCTCTACGGCACGCCATCCGAGCTGGAGGTCCGTGCGGCAGAGAGGATCTCCCGCCTCTACCCCAGCATGGAGATGCTGCGCTTCGTCAGCTCGGGAAGCGAAGCCACCATGGCCGCCATTCGCGTGGCCCGGGGGGCGACAGGCAGAGACAAGATCATCAAGATAGAGGGCGGCTTTCACGGGGCACACGACAGCGTTCTGATAAAAGCCGGCTCTGGTGCCACGGCGCTGGGCGTTCCAGACTCAAAGGGCGTCCCCGCCGACACCGCCAAAGATACACTTCAGGTGCCATACAACGACCCGGAGGCCCTGGAGAGGGTCCTCACGAGCTTTCCCGGCCAGATCGCCTGCCTGATCATGGAGCCTGTTCTGGGAAACATCGGCCCGGTGCTGCCCAGGAAAGGCTATCTAGAGCAGGTGCGCCGCCTGACTGAGGAACACGACGTGCTGCTCATATTCGATGAGGTCATCACAGGCTTCCGCCTGGCCCTGGGAGGAGCCCAGGAGCTGTTCGGCATCAGGCCTGATCTGACTACGCTTGGCAAGATCATAGGCGGAGGATTTCCCATAGGCATCTTCGGAGGCCGGCGCGACCTGATGGAGCAGGTTGCCCCTGGCGGGGCCATCTACCAGGCTGGAACCTTCAACGGCAGCCCCGTGCCCCTGGCCTGCGGCATGGCCACGCTGGATGTCATGGAGAGGGAGAGGGTGCTGGAGGGGCTCGACCGCAGCGGCGAGCGAATGCGGCGGGGGCTGCAGGATATTGTGCAGGACCTGGGCCTTCCCTACAGCGTGGTTGGCATCGCATCCATGTTCAAGCTCTTCTTCGGCTCAGAGCCGCACGACTATGGAGAGGCCCTGAAGTGCGACAGGGCCGGATACTTTGCGCTCTTTTGGCGCATGCTGGAGAAGGGGGTCTTCCTCACACCCAGCCAGTTTGAGACAGACTTCATTTCGGCAGCGCACAGTCCGGATACGATCGATGCCACACTGGAGGCGTTTTCGTCCTGCCTGAAAAGATGATCATAGGGAGCAGGGGCAGCCCACTGGCCCTGCGCCAGACGGAGATAGTGCGGGAGAGGCTGGCTTTGCTGGGCGTGCAGACCGAGATTCAGAGGGTCAAGACCAGCGGAGATGTATTCCTGGACAAGCCCCTCCATCAGCTGAGCGGCGCTGGCGTATTCGTGGCCGAGATAGACGAGCGAATGCTCTGCGGCGAGATCGACCTGGCTGTGCACAGCATGAAGGACCTGCCCACGAAGAGGCCTGAGGAGCTGACGGTCTCCGCCGTTCTCAAACGCGACTCGCCGTACGATATCCTGCTCAGCCGTGAGAGGGGGCGGGAGCTGGAGGAGCTCGGGGAGGGGGCGGTTGTTGGAACATCCAGCATGAGGCGCACTGCCCAACTGCGGCGAGAGCGGCCCGACCTGGTTGTCAAAAGCCTGCGGGGCAACCTTCAGACGCGCCTGAGGAAGCTGGCCCAGGGGGATTACGACGCCATAGTCCTGGCTGAGGCGGGGCTGCAGAGGATGGGGCTGAAGCTGGACTGCCGGCGGCTGGACGGGGAGAGGTTCGTCCCATCAGCCAACCAGGGGACCATCATAGTGGTGGCCAAAAAGGGCACAGAAGGGGAATCGCTCTCCCGGATGCTGGATGATGCGCCTGCCAGAAGGGAGACCATGATCGAGCGCAGGATCCTGGAGACTGTGGGCGGCGGCTGTGTGGTGCCAATGGCAGTGCATGCCATGGCTGATGCGGACAGGGGGCGGGCCCGCGTCCTGGCTGAGGTGCTATCCCTGGACGGCAGGAGATTTGTGCGCCTGGATGAGACGCTCAACCTGGACGGCAAATGCCTGCGCCGGGCGGAGGAGATGGGCAGAAGGCTCATGAATATGGGCGGAGGAGAGCTGGTGGAAGAGGCGGTGAGGCAATTTGGCGCGCGGTAAGGTTTATCTTGTGGGAGCCGGCCCAGGAGATGCCGATCTGATGACTGTGAAGGCGAGAAGGCTCCTGGAGCAGGCGGATGTGATTCTCTACGACCGACTGCTCGACCCAGATGTTTTAAAGGGGCTGAAGGCGGAGCTGATAGATGTGGGCAAGAATGCGGGACGGCACAAGCTGCCCCAGGAGGGAATCAACCAGCTTCTCATCGAGAAGGCCGAGACGGGAGCCATGGTTGTGCGGCTGAAGGGAGGAGACCCATACCTCTTTGGAAGGGGTGGGGAGGAGGCCCTGGCCCTGCAGGAGAGGGGCATCGCCTTCGAGGTTGTGCCGGGGGTCACCTCTGCCATCGCAGCTCCGGCGCTGGCAGGAATCCCCGTAACCCACAGGGGGGTGGCCTCATCTCTGATCATCGTCACCGGCCACGAGGAGCCTGGAAAGGAGGCACCCTTGGACTGGAAGGCCATAGCCGCTCAGGGAGGGACTTTAGTGGTGCTGATGGGAGTCTCCCGGCTGGCGGCCAATGTGGCGGCGCTGATCGAGGCTGGAAAGCCGCCCTCCACTCCGGCTGCCATTGTGGAGAGGGGAGGCTGGCCGGATCAGAGGCTGATATCAGGCAGCCTGGCAGACATCGTGGAGCGCTCAAAAGAGGCGAATGTGCAGTCACCGGCCGTTCTTGTGGTGGGAGAGGTGGTGGCCCTCTCTGAGAGGCTGCGCCCGAGGAAGATTGCCATACTGCGGCCTGATCACCAGCAAGAGGAGTCGGCTGCCCTGGCTGAGAGCTACGGCTTCGTCCCTGTGATGGCTCCGGCGATCGCCATATCAGAAAAGCCCCTGCCTTCAGACCTATTGCCGAGGCTTGATAGTGCGGAGTGCGTGGCCTTCACCAGCGCCAACGGTGTCGATATGGCCCTGAAGATCCCGGCGGTGCGAGAGGCGCTGCGCAGGAAGATTATAGTCGCCATAGGCCCCAGGACGGAGAGGGCATTATCTTCGCAGGGCTATTCTGCAGGCGTTCCAGACGAGTACAGCTCGCAGGGTCTGCTGCATATGCTGAAGGGCAAATGCAGCAGCATTCTCTTTTTGAGGAGCGCACAGGGCAGCCGCTATCTATCTGAGGGGCTGCGGGCTGCCGGCCTCTCTGTGGATGACATCCCCCTTTACGATGTGGCTCCATCCGGGGATGAAAGGCTCGACGACCTTATCATGGAGGCGGCTGGCGTGGACATATTCGCATTCACCAGCTCCTCAACAGTTCGCTTTCTCATCGAGAGGGCTGCTGCACTGGGCCGGGAGGAGGAGCTGCGCCTGGCCCTCGAAGCCGCAGCTGTGGCTGCCATCGGAAAGCCCACAGCAGATGAGCTGAAGCGGCTGGGCATAAATGTGGACGTGATGCCTGAGAGGTTCACATTCGAGGCCATGCTGGCCGCCTTGCAGGAATTCATCCGTGCCGGGGCAAATATGCGGCGGGAAATGAGGGAATGAGGTGAAAGAGGTAAAATGATCGTATTCTCCAAAGCGCTGGCAGATCAGGCCACTGTATGGAAGGCCCTGCGGGCATCGGATGGTTGCGCAGCTCTGCCCCCCGACCTGCTCCGCTTCTCGGCCCAGTCTAGGCCGGTGGTGATGTGGAACCTGACACAGCGCTGCAATCTGGCCTGCAAGCACTGCTACATGGATGCCTCGCAGGAGGCGAAGGCGGAGATGAGCCTGGAGGAGGGGGTCCGCCTAGTGGATGAGCTGGCTGCCCTCAGGGTTCCCATACTGATATTTACCGGCGGCGAGCCTCTCTTAAGCCGCAACTTCTATGCCCTGGCCTTCCACGCCAGAGAGGTGGGGCTGCGCACAGTCATATCCACCAACGGGACCCTCATCACCCCTGAGGCGGCCCGGCTGCTGGCCGAGGCCAAAATCAGGTATGTTGGAGTGAGCCTCGACTCCGCCTCTGCGGAAAGGCACGACGCCTTCCGGGGCATGGCCGGAGCTCATGCCCGGGCCCTGGAGGGGCTCAGGAACGCCCGCGATGCCGGACTGAAGACTGGGCTGCGCATCACCCTCACCCGCGACAACTGGCAGGATGTGCCGGCCCTTCTCAATCTCGCACTGGAGCAGGGTATCCCCCGCTTCTGTCTCTATCACCTGGTTCCCACCGGCCGGGGGGCGGGGATAGCGGACAGGGATGTCACAGCAGAGCAGAGGCGCTCGGTCATAAGGCTGCTGGCTGAGGCTGCAGAGGAGCTGAAGGGCAGGGACATTGAGATCCTGACCACCGACTCGCCCATGGACGGGGCCTATCTGCTGGAGATGCTGAAGGGCAGGGGCGACAGCAGGCAGGAGGATGTGCGAAAGCTCCTCTGCAATGCAGGAGGCTGCTCCATGGGGTTGAAGGTCGCCAACATCAATCACAGGGGAGATGTTCACCCATGCCACTTCATGCCTCAGGTCGTCGTAGGCAATGTGCGGGAGCGCTCCTTCCGTAACATCTGGATCGACCATCCCTCTCCGGAGCTGCTCGCCCTGCGGGATATCAAGTCAGGGCTTTCCGGAGCCTGCGGCAGGTGCGAGTACCTGGAGCTGTGCGGTGGCTGCCGGCAGAAGGCCTTCTACTACAAGGGGGACATGCGGGCGGAGGACCCGACCTGCATTGTGAAGAGTCCCGCCCTCTGATCATTTTCCGGCAGGGCCAAGGGACTCTACAACCCCTCCCCTGCTCCAAAAAGGTTTTAGCCTGGCAGCCCCTAACAGAGGGGGATGTTCAACAAGATCCTCATCGCCAACCGTGGAGAGATTGCCATCCGGGTGATGCGTGCCTGCCGGGAGCTAGGTATCTCAACAGTGGCCGTCTATTCAGAAGCTGATAAGAATGCCCTTTTTGCAAAGTACGCAGATGAAGCCGTCTTCATCGGGCCTGCCCCATCCAGCCAGAGCTACCTGAAGATAGACAACATCATCAACGCTGCTCTGGAGACCGGTGCCGAAGCCATCCACCCGGGTTACGGCTTTCTCTCCGAGAACACCCACTTTGCCTCAGCCTGCGAGGAGAACGGCATAGTATTCATAGGCCCGCCATCTTCTGCCATCGATGCCATGGGCTCCAAGATCACCGCCCGCCGGACAATGAAGGAGGCGGGAGTGCCCATTGTGCCGGGCATTGAGGAGGGCGTCAGCGATCCAGATATCGCTGCGGAGATCGCTGAGGCCATAGGCTACCCCATCATCCTCAAGCCGGCTGCAGGAGGCGGCGGAATCGGCATGAAGATAGTGCAGTCCCGCGAGGAGCTGATGCCGGCCCTGACATCATCCCAGTCGGTGGCCAGAAACGCCTTCGGCGACGACACCATCTACATCGAAAAGTACCTGACAGAGCCAAGGCACATCGAGTTTCAGATCCTGGCAGACAGAAAGGGCAAGACCATTTATGTCTCAGACAGGGAGTGCTCCATACAGCGCCGCCATCAGAAGCTGATTGAGGAGTCGCCCTCGCCTGTCATGACTGAGGGGCTGCGGGAGAGGATGGGCTCGATAGCAGTGAAGGCCGCCAGGGCCATAGGCTATGTGAGCGCCGGAACGGTGGAGTTCATGTACTCGCGCGGCGACTTCTACTTCCTGGAGATGAACACCCGCCTTCAGGTGGAGCACCCAATCACAGAGATGGTGACGGGGGTCGACCTTGCCAAGGAGCAGATACTGGTGGCTGCCGGCTATCCACTGGGTTACGATCAGAGCGATATGAATATCCGGGGCTGGGCCATCGAGTGCCGCATCAACGCAGAAGACCCCCTCAACGACTTCGCCCCCTCGCCTGGAAAGATCAAGCGCTACAGAAGCCCGGGCGGGCCGGGAATCAGGGTGGACAGCGGAGTTTATACGAGCTACGTCATACCGCCCTACTACGACTCCCTTATATCCAAGCTGGTGGCCCACGGCAAGGACAGAAGGGAGGCCATCGCCAGAATGGAGCGCGCCCTTTACGAGTACATAATCGTTGGAGTCAAGACCAACCTCATATTCCACAAGGCGGTGCTCCGCAATCAGAGGTTTCGGAGCGGCGACATAAACACCCACTTCATCAGAGAGGAGAACATCGCCGATGCCGTAAAGCAGGTGGCCGTAGAGGATTACGAGAAAGGAATGTCTTTAGCCTCGGCACTGGGAGCCGACAACCGACAGATAGCCGCAATATCCGCGGCTGTGGGAGCCTACCTCGGCCATAATAAGGCGGCAGGCAAGAGCTGATGGCAGGAGAAGGCTGGTTTGGCATCACAAGATATTATTCTGTCCTTGCTGGGCAGCGGAGAGTGGGTGTCGGGAGAGGAGATGGCCGGACGGCTGTCCATCTCCCGTGCGGCTGTCTGGAAGCAGATTCAGATACTTCGCAAGAGAGGGTATGACATAGCCTCCTCCACCAGGAAAGGCTACCGCCTGGCAAGCGGGCCTGATCTTCTCCATCCCGATCGCATCCTGGGCTGCCTGAAAACGAAGTGGATGGGAAGAAGCCTCAATTTATTTGACAGTGTCACATCCACCAATGCCGTGGCCCTCTCCATGGCAGAGGAAAGCCCTCACGGGGCCGTCATTTTGGCTGAGACACAGTCGGAAGGACGGGGCAGGCTCTCCCGCCCCTGGGCCTCGCCTGCCGGCGGCATTTGGATGAGCATCATTTTAAAGCCACAGATGCCCCTCTCACATGTGAGCCGCATCAATATGGCCCTCAGCGTTGCCCTCTGCCGGTCGATTTCAGCCGTGGCTGGGCTGCAGGCAGCCATCAAGTGGCCCAATGACATTCTCATCGGAGAGAGAGATGAGGAGGGGAACTGGGATGGAAAGGAGCGAAAGGTCTGCGGCATTCTCACTGAGATGAAAGCTGAGGTGGACCGGCTGGATTATGTGGTGGTGGGCCTGGGCATCAATGCTAACGTCGATTTATCGGCTTTTCCTGAGGAGTGGAATGCCACCTCCCTTGCGAAAGAGGCGGGCCATCCTGTGCCGAGGGCGGATCTCATCTGCCGGATTCTGGAGGAGGCTGAGCTGGCCTGTGAAAAGGCTGCCGGCAGCGCAGAGGATTTCCAGGATATCTACCAGGAGTGGCGCAGCCACTCCGCCACATTGAATAGATGGGTGCGCATATCGTCCGCTGACGGTGAGATGATGGGAATGGCTGCCGACTTGGACTTTGACGGGGCTTTGATTCTGGAATTGGAGGGCGGAGGAAGGAGCAGGATTTTGGCGGGGGACTGCATACACCTGCGGCCTTGCCTGCACCGCGAGGCGGCATGACGAGAAGAAAGGTGCGCGGCATTGCGAGGGATACTCTGCACTTTATTTTGGAGGCATCCCGCTCAGCTCTGCCGGATGAGTTTGCCGGACTGCTCTCTGCAGAGGATGGTGTGATCACTGAGGTTCTCATACTTCCGGGCACGGAAAACTCGCGGATGAATGCCCTCGTGCGCCTGTACATGCTGCCCAACATCTCTGTGGCCGGCTCGGTGCACAGCCATCCCTCCGGAGACCTGCGGCCAAGCGAGCCGGACATACTCTTCTTCTCGCGTACCGGAGACTACCATATCATCGCCGGTCCTCCATTCGATGAGCAAAGCTGGGCCTGCTACGACAGCGCAGGAAGAAGGCGGGATCTGGCGGTTTTGGATGTGCAGTTCGATGATGATGGTTTGGACATTGACGAGAGGGGCGGCCTTTGACCCGTGTTGTTGCCACGGGCACATTTGACCTGCTACACCCCGGCCATGTCCTTTACCTCGAGCGCTCCAAAGCACTCGGCGACGAGCTGGTGGTGATTGTGGCGAGGGACATCAATGTGCGGCACAAGCCCAAGCCCATTCTGCCGGAGGAGCAGAGGCGGAGGATGGTGCAGGCCCTGAAGGCGGTGGACATGGCAGTCCTGGGTGAGGAGAAGGACATATTCCACATTATAGAGCAGCTCAAGCCGGATATAATCACCCTCGGATATGATCAGCATTTCGACGAAAAGGGCCTCGAGGCGGAGATGTTCCGCCGCGGCCTGCATACGAGGGTCGTACGCATTGAAGCCAACGAGACAGGCTCCCTCTGCAGCTCCAGCCGCATTGTGGCCAGGATTTTAGAGCGCTATCGGGGCAGGAGGATCTAGCCTTTTCTCTATGCGCTGCCGCCAGGTACTTATACGCCTTTCTCGTTTTGCGGGGCTGTATGGCCAGAGTTGCAGTTGGAGGCACATTCGATCCCATTCACGACGGGCATATTGCGCTTCTGAGGCGGGCCTTTGAGCTGGGTGAGGGAGGAGAGGTTGTCATCGGCCTTACATCCGATGCCATGGCGAAAGAGAGCCGAAGCCGCTCTGTACACGGTTTTGAGGTTCGCGAGAAGAATCTGCGGGCAGCTGTGAAAAAGTGCTTTGGCAAGGATGACGTCCGCATCACCAGGATCGATGATCAGTGCGGCCCGTCCGCCTACGAGGACTTCGACTATATCGTCGTCTCTCCGGAGACGCTGCCAATGGCCGAGAAGATCAACCGGCTGCGGACAAAGAATAATTTGAAGCCCCTGCAGATCTCCGTGATCGAATATCAACTGGCACAGGACCATATCCGCATCAGCTCCACCAGGATCTCTCAGGGGAAGATCGACAGACACGGAAGGGTGCTGGTGGGGTAAATTTCAATTCACATTTATTTCAGGGGCTCCGGCTGCCTTCTCTCCAGAGCTGGAAGATAGGCCCGGCCCAGCACCAGTTGCCCCTCGAAGTGCTGAGCATGGTTAAGTATCAGGCGTTTTCCCATGCCAGTTAGGGCGAAGACAGGAATGGTTATCCCTATCTGCAGCAGGGCTGAATTCCCAACCACCTCCCGCACCGCCTTCGAGGCGCAGGACCAGACCAGGTCACAGCTTTCCGCGATCGCAGCTGCCTGCTCCGGGCGGATGCCTGTGGTGTGAACCGCCAGGATGGCAGCATGAATGCCAAGCCCCTCTTCCCGGCAGCGCATCTCCTGCGCGGCCCCGTCCCCTGCCTGCGCACCGGCGACAGTTATGGCAATATTTTTGTAGCCGGCAGATGCCGCCTTCTCCAGGCCGCCCAACTGGTCTATAGATGCCTGCCCGTCCAGGAGGAGGCAGCCTCTCTCCTCCAGGCCACTCTGGATCTCAGGGATGGGCTCGGTGCTGAGCAGGCCGGTCATGTGCGCCCCCACGGCCTGCAGCACATCCGGCCTGGCCGCAACGACTGTGCCTGCTCCCTCGCAGACGACGACGGCCGCATCCACCAGCCCTTCGCTCAGGGCGCTGCAGAGGACCTCGGAAGCGCCGAAGCTCACAGGCATATCCCTCAGCTCCAAAACGCGCTTCGGTCCATACATGCCCATCTCCTGCATGTGAATTTTCAGGACACGGGCCACGCTCTCCCGGCTCTCCTCATCTATGCCGTAGAGCTCCCGGCGCAACGGGCAGCGTCTTATGGGTGGGTCTGTCAGGACCTCGATATCGCCATCTTTGATGCGCACCAGGGCTTTGGCCATCTCCAGGATGTGCTCTGTCAATGAAATCGCTCCCGATGCCAAGAAACTACTTCGCTATCATGATATTCCTGGATTTGCAGCGCGGGCACTCAGCTCCGTAGCCGAAGCCCTTGAATACATTGCCGCAATCCTTGCATCTGTAGCTCTTGGCAAAGACCTCTTCTATGCTGCCGAGGTCGATTCCGCAACCGCAGGTGGCGCACATGTTAGCCACCTTTGCATTTTTATCATAAATAATTTGCTTTAAAAATCAGGATGCGAAGAGGAGACTCTGGTCCTCCACTTCGCCCTTTCGATATCTATTTCCTGTTCTTTGGGACTCTCACACAGTCCTGTCCCTGGATTTGATCTCCGCCGCTCGCCTCATTGAGCCGGCCGGTTAAAGTCAGCGGAATCCCTGCACCGGCTGCCTTGTCAAGCTCCAGAGTTCCAACCAGAGCCTGGGCCTCGAACTTCAGGACAATGTCCAAGATGCCGTCTCCATTCAAATCATGGCAGGCACAGAACGGTGTAGCGACATCTTCCAGGCTCCACCGGATGGACGGCGACACAACGTATTCAACCCCTGTCCTGCTCATAGTGACGCTGGAGGGATCTATCTCTGAGACATTGAAATCATTGCTGTCCAGAATGGCTACAGAGACAACTCCCATCTCTTTGAGGTTGATGGGATCGGGGGCAGGAGCCAGGCTTGATATCAATGAAGACCAGCCTTGCTGGTTCTTCTTCAGGCCACGATACCTCCATCCTATCCATTCCAAATGTTGCCAGTACATCGACCTCTTCGCTGGTGTTCACGGAACTGGGGGCCGTCTCGATGCCCCTGCCCTGTCACGACTGCTGGCTGAGCCTGAGGTTATCGGCCTGGCAGAGGTCATGAACTATCCGGGAGTTCTCTTTCGCGATGCAGAGCTGATGAAAAAGCTCTCCCTTGCGGGGAGCAGGCCCGTGGACGGCCATGCTCCGGGGCTATCCGGCAGGGATCTCTCAGCTTACATATCTGCGGGCATA
>Ga0116192_1000534_pt1 | contig 28537 bp, 20 predicted proteins | sample AD_UKC113_MetaG_FD_89876 | JGI IMG/M metagenome (GOLD analysis project Ga0116192, IMG submission 89876) | Active sludge microbial communities of municipal wastewater-treating anaerobic digesters from Hong Kong - AD_UKC113_MetaG | ecosystem: Engineered > Bioreactor > Anaerobic > Digestate...
CCTAACCGAAATCAAGCGAGTGAAAATCAACGATAAATGGTATACCGCTGAAATTACCAAGAAAACTTCTACTCTTTTGAAAAAATTAGAACTACCTATTACGTAAATTTTGCGAAGTTAGGGCTTGATAAAAGCAAAGTGATACTAATGACTCAGGATGAAGGAAGATTTGGGAGAGTAAATATTCCAAGAAATTGTTTAGCACCCAAGCAGGTTCGTCCTCTGGTTGCTAAACAAGTAGTAAGAGAAAGTTTTTATGTTTATGCAGGAATATGTCCGAAGTGAGGTCGCATTAGCTCTTTAATATTACCCTATGCCAATACGGAAATGATGAATTTTTAGAAAATGTATCAGAGGAGTATAAGGAATTTGAAATTATCATGCAGTTAGATGGAGCAGGCTGGCATAAAGCAAAAGGTTTAAAGATTCCGTCAAATATACATTTCATACAACAACCTCCTTACAGTCCTGAAGTCAATCCAACAGAACATCTTTGGGATGAGATAAGAGAAAAGCATTTACACAACAAGATATTTGATTCTTTAGCGGAAACAATGGAAGTAGTTTGCAGAGGAATAAACGAATTAAATGAAAAACCTGATAACCTCAACATTTTTGTTCAGGTTGGTTTTTTGATTGCTCCCAATTTATTTCTATACCTATTTCTAATTCCTTTTTAGTTTAATATTTTCGCAGAGTGAAAATAAAATTTAATCCGCCTGTAGGTAAGTTTTTCGCAGAAATATTGCCATTGTGAAATAAAATAGCATTTTTTACAATGGAAAGTCCCAAGCCTGTGCCGCCAGCTTTGCGGCTTCGTCCTTTGTCAATTCGATAAAAACGCTCAAATAAACGACTCAAATGTTTTTCTTCAACACCTTTGCCATTGTCTGAAAACGAAAAATAATAGAACTGGTCGTCTTCACGATAACAATTGATATCGATCGTAATATTTTCTCCGCCATAAGCCAGCGCATTATCCATTAAATTGCGGAAAATTGAATAAAGCAATGAACTGTTACCATTGATTTTCAGACCTTCATGATAATTTTTCAAAACCTTATATTTTTTTTGTTCAATCTGTAAATGAACGTCATTTAAAACATCGTCAATGATAGCGGAAAGAGAACATTCTTCTTTTTCAAACAGTTGATCAGCTTCGTCCAACTTGCTTAGCATGGAAATGTCTTGAAGCAAAGCACTCAATCGTTGAGCTTGTTGATAAGTTCGCTCGATGAAAAATTTTTGTCGTTGCAGATTTAATTTTGGGTTGTCAATAATGCTTTCCATATAGCCCAAAATGCTGCTTACCGGTGTTTTTAATTCGTGGGAAATGTTCTGCGTCAACTGATGTTTTAAATTGTTTTCTCTCTCCTGTGTTGAAATGTCTTTAATAGAAATTTCAAAAGTATCATCCTGAAAAACAATGCACTGAATTTCAAAAATTCGTCCACCTTTTTCAATAATGAATCGTTTACGATTCACCTCATTTTTTGTTAAATTTTCATCAATAAATTCACTAATGTCTTTAAATTCAGGTATTTTGAAAATTTGTTCCGATGTCGTACAAGGTTCGTCTGACAATAAATTGGCATATTGAATAAAATGCGTATTAGCCAAAATTTCTTTCTTTTCAGCAGAAAAAATTCCCAGACCTTCCTGAAAAATTTGTGAATGTTTAAATAATTTGTCGCGTTCTTGACTGGCTTCTTCTTTCGATTTCAGCATTTTTTTATAAATCTGAACAAAATTATTGCCTATTTCGCCCAATTCATCATTTGGGAAAGTAATTTCTGTATCCAGCAACTCGTTTTGTTCTACTTTTTGAGTAAAATTATGCAGTTGCTCAATTGATCTGGAAAAATTTTTGGCAATAAAATATAAGGCTATTGTTCCAATCAAAAACAAGAAGCCCATAAAATATAAAAAAGTTGTGTTGGCTTTCAGTGCTGTAAACAAGTTAACGCTATAAGGCAATGCACAACGGATATAATATTGTGGAAAATGTTGAGCCAAATAATAATAATCTTTGCCAGTGGAATGTGAATGCCTCATTGCTTCACCAAGACCTGATTTGCGAGCCATCATGATTTCTGGACGATGCAAATGGTTTTCCAGTACCGTTCCTTCACGAATAGAAGAATCATACAAAACATTTCCCATAGTATCGATAACCGTAATTCGCAAAGTGCTGTCAGGGAAGATTTTGATAAAATGATTCAAACCATTCCACGTGAGACCTTTTGTTTGAATGTAATGATTAACCATCTGATTATAAATGGATAACTGATGATTCAGTTGCTCCACTTTGAAACTTTTTTCCCGTTGATATTGGAAATAAGTGGCACACAACAACATTAGGAAAAAAAGTCCGAAAAAATAAACAAAAAGTTTTTTTCTTAATTTCATTGATTTTGTTCCCCGTTTGAGGAAATTTATTTTTAAAATTGAATAACTGATTTTCACTATTATTCTTCGAAACAATATCCATAACCCAGACGCGTTATGATATTTTTTCCGTAAGTCCCAATTTTCTTTCTTATTCGGGTAATGTTTACATCAATAGTTCTGTCCAGCACATAAACGTCGTTGCCCCAAATACGGGAAAGAATTTCTTCACGGGTGAACACACGATTTCTATTTTCCAATAACAATTTCAGCAGTTCAAATTCTTTTTTGGTAAAAGGAATTTTTTCCCCTTCCAACAGCACTTTTTTGGTATTCAGATGCATTTCCAGTTGACGGTAAATAAGCACTTTAATTTCTTCGTTGTTGCTGGTAGCTTCAGCTCTACGAAGAACAGCCTTCACACGGGCAATTACTTCTCGGATAGAAAAAGGTTTCGAAATATAATCGTCAGCTCCAATATTAAAACCTGTAATTTTATCATTTTCAGTATCTTTTGCTGTTAAAAAAATGATAGGAATGGAGCTGGTTTTTGGATCATCGTGTAACATTTTGGCCATTTTAAAACCAGAAATTTCACCCATCATCACATCCAGCAAAATGAGATTGTAAACGGTCAAATCTTTTTTTAAAGCTTCTTCAGCCGAATAGGCTACATCTACCTGAAAACCTTCAGTTTCCAGATTAAATTGAAGAATTTCGCACAAATCTTCTTCGTCGTCAACAACTAATATTTGAGAGGAACTCATACTTAAAAATCATTTAAAAGGTTTTTAATGGGTATTTAAATTTTTATGTTACAAAAGAAGGGATTTCTTGTTTCGGAAATATGTAATAATTATTACAAAATTATGACAAAAACTTGATTTGAAAAATTATTCAAAACTAAAATACTATGGATTGAAAATCCATAGGTTGGATTGCGAATAGAACTCGCCTGAATTTTGACTATAAGTCAAATGAATAACTCCGAGGCAAGCCTCGAGGAATTCTTTTGATTAAACTAAGTAAAATAATGTCTAATGAATGGTGTCATTGCTTCTAAAATGAGTAAAAATGGCATCGTTTACCCAAAAAATTATGGCGTTACCATTCCTCGACTGAAAGAAATTGCTACACAATATGAATCACAACACAAATTAGCTCAAAAACTTTGGGAACTTCCTATCCGCGAAACAATGATTTTAGCCACTTTATTGGAACCTACAGAAAAATTCACTTATTCGATGGCACAACAATGGATGGAAGAATGTAATCAAATAGAATTAATTGAACAAATCTGTATGAATTTATTTTCGCACTTATCATATGCTCCGCTACTTTGTTGCGAATGGATTTCGTCTGAAAATGATTGGAAGAAAATAGCGGGTTTTATACTTTCTTCAAGGATAAGCAATATGCTAAGCGATAAAGAAAGAAAATTCTTTATCGAGAAAGCTTTTGAAAATTCAATCACGGAGAATTATCATTTATACAAAGCCATTAGTACTTGTTTAAGTAGATTTTGTCGTACAAGTAAAGAAATAGCTCAAGAAATTTTACAACAAATTGAATCATTTTTCAATCCACTTTCTATCAGTCAACATTACATAAAAGAAGCAGTTGAGCAAGAATTAAATTTTCTGGAACTATTATAAAAAACACAGAAAAAAATACTACCTTTGTTTATTGAAAGGAATTCATTTCAATGAAAGAAGAAAATACCTACGAAACTGTTAAGGAAGTTTTTACCGAATATCTTGAAAAGCATCAACATAGGAAAACGCCTGAAAGATATGCCATCTTAGAGCAAATTTATGCTCATGAAGGACATTTCAATGCTGAATTATTGTATAATGCGATGCAAAAGGATTTTCGGGTTAGCCTTGCCACCATTTATAATACGTTGGATTTACTGCTGGAATGTCATTTGATTGTCAAACATCAGTTTGGTGATCAGTTGGCACAATACGAAAAAACTTTCGGCACCAATATTCATCATCATCTTATTTGTACACAATGCGGAAAAATCAAGGAATTTTCTGACAAAAATATTCGAATAGCAATTCAATCAAAACATTTCAGCAATTTTCAAATGACACATTATTCGTTGTATGTCTATGGAATTTGCAGTAAGTGCCAGAATAAAAAGAAAAACAGAAAAAACAAATCAATCAAAATTTAAATTTTCATCAAAAAAGAAAATATTTTTATAACGAAACGATTTTATTCATATAATAATTCCAGAGAAAAATTAAAAAATTCCAAAATGAAAATAGATGTATTATTGGGTCTTCAATGGGGCGACGAAGGCAAGGGAAAAATTATAGATGTTTTAACTCCTCATTATGATATTATTACACGCTTTCAAGGCGGTCCCAATGCAGGTCATACTTTAGAATTTGAAGGAAAAAAATTTATTCTGAAATCTGTTCCATCAGGCATTTTTCAGGGAAATAAAATTAATATTATTGGCAATGGAATGGTACTCGATCCAGCTTTATTCAAAGCAGAAGGCGAGGCACTGGAAACAGCAGGAAGTCCGTTGACCAAATTATTGAAAATTTCTAAAAAAACACATTTGATTCTTCCCACCCATCGTTTGCTCGATCAGGCTTATGAAAATGCAAAAGGTGATGGAAAAATTGGTACCACAGGTAAAGGAATTGGTCCCGCCTATACTGATAAAGTAAGTCGTAACGGTTTGCGTGTGGGTGACATTTACCATGATTTCCAAAACAAATACAAAACAGCCATTGGTCGTCACCTTGACTTGCTTAAATTTTATCAGGTAGATGTTGACTTATCCGCTCTTGAAAAAGAATGGTTTGAAGGAATAGAATATCTGAAACGTTTCGAACTAATTGATAGTGAATATTATATCAATGAAGCTCTTTCGGCAGGGAAAAAAGTATTGGCTGAGGGTGCTCAAGGTACGATGCTGGACATTGATTTTGGCACTTATCCATTTGTAACTTCTTCCAATACAATTTGTGCTGGCTCGTGCATTGGGCTTGGAGTTGCTCCAAGCTGTATTGGAGAAGTCTATGGCATTTTCAAAGCTTATTGTACACGCGTTGGCAGTGGTCCTTTCCCTACTGAGCTGAAAGATGAAACAGGAGAAATTATGCGAAAACGCGGAGATGAATATGGTTCAGTAACTCGACGACCCAGACGATGCGGCTGGATTGATTTAGTAGCTCTGAAATATGCTATCATGCTCAATGGCGTTTCTCAACTTATCATGATGAAAAGTGATGTGTTAGACAATTTTGAAACCATCAAAGCATGCGTTGCATACAAAATCGATGGAAAAAAAACTACTCAATTTCCTTTTGAAGTAGCCAACAATGTCGAACCTGTTTATGTAGAATTAGCTGGTTGGAAAACTGATTTAACTAAGATCAAGGAAGAAGAAAAATTGCCAGACAATTTTAAATCCTATCTAAATTTTTTAGAAAAAGAGTTAAAAATTCCTATAAAAATAGTGTCACTTGGTGCCGATCGTGAACAAACCATCGTTAGAAATGTTTGTAAATAAATTATTATATCAATGAAAAATTCATTGATTGTGATTTGGAAGGAAGGAAAATTATTTTACTTAAAATGCGAGTAAATTTCTGTGTCATATTTTTATTTTGGCAAAGATTTTGCTTATTTGCTGTCGAACTTTTAAACAAATAAATTATGTTGTGGGCTTATATTATTTTCATTGTCGTTGCAATTGTTAGCTTTATTATTCAGAATAGTTTACAGAACAAGTTTAAGAAATATTCCAATTTATCTATTCCTAATGGTATGACAGGAAAAGATATAGCAGAAAAAATGCTGCATGATCATGGTATTTATGATGTAAAAGTAACTTCTACGTCAGGACATTTAACAGATTTCTATAATCCTATCAACAAAACAGTCAATTTAAGTGAACAAGTTTATGATTCGAGCAATGTAGCTGCTGCAGCAATTGCCGCTCATGAATGTGGGCATGCAGTTCAACATGCCGAAGCTTATGCTCCCCTCACGTTGCGATCCAAACTGGTACCAGTAGTTAGTTTTGCTTCTTCGTGGATGCAATGGGTATTGCTGGCAGGGATTATATTTCTCAACACATTTCCTCAATTAATGTTAGCAGGAATTATTTTATTTGCTACAACAACTTTATTTAGTTTTATTACTTTACCGGTAGAAATTAACGCCAGCCAGCGGGCTTTGTTGTGGCTCAACAATGCCGGAATTACTAACCACGAAACGCATGAACCTGCCAAAGATGCTTTGAAAACAGCTGCTTATACTTATGTAGTAGCAGCTTTGGGATCGCTGGCAACACTGGTTTACTATATTTTGATTTTTATAGGTGGAAGCCGGAGGTAACGGTAACTATCAAAACCGAAGCTTTTATAAGGAAAACTGACTTTTTTGAAGGAAGGTTTTCCTTTTTTAACGGATTTTCTTTACCCCATTTTGCAGCTAACTATCGTTAATTTGTTGAAAGTAGTGGAATTGATTTTTTTGAATTTAGATTCGTGTGCTACAGATTTTTGTTTGACGAATGAATAATTTTTGTGTCCTAATGACTGATAGATAATTTTTTACCTTTTCATTAGGTTTAGTGCACTGCCTAATATAAACAGTTTATCAAAAGTTTTTTCTCAGTTACATGATTCCTACGCATGACTGAACAAAAAAAAACTCAAAAATAAGAACAATCTTTTCACTAAAATTTTACTATCATTAATTGTATTTTAACAGTAAGTCAAAAAACTGCAATTTGGATTAACCTTTATATAAAAGACTGGATCAATTAGATAGAGAAGAGTTGGAACGTTTAAATGGAAATCAGTTAAAGCTTTTTGGTTACAAAAGTGAGGAATTGAAAAAGACTTTTCCCTGCTTGACAATAGCAGTATTCACATCATCAGCCTATAATTAATTTTTGGTAAGATTTACGATTATATTGTTTTTTTAATACCATTAAATGAACTTTTCAGACACTTAATTATAGCACGGTTAACTTTCTTTTTAAGCCAAGTTAAAAGTTGTTTTTAAAATTTTTAGACATCCCAAATATGGAAAAAGCAGGTAAATACAAAGTGCAGTACCTATGTAAAAATGCATGTACTTGATAAAACTCCTTTATAAGTCTAAGTCGTCAGAGTTAGCAATTGCTCATGAAAAAATTTTCTTGTAAACAGCGATTAATTCTCTTTTTTCATTAAATCACGAATTTCTGCGAGCAACTTTTCTTCATTACTTGGTTCTGGAGCAGGTGCTGGTGCTTCTTCTTTTTTCCGGCTTAATTGATTCATACCTTTAATCAAAAAGAAAATAGCTGTTCCAACGATAAGAAAATCAATAATAATTTGGATAAAATTTCCATAATTCCAAGTGATAGCCGGTGTAACAACATTTGTACCGTCCACAACCGCCTTCTTTAATACTATTTTCAAATCAGAGAAATTTGTACTTCCAAGAAGTAGCGAAATTGGCGGCATGAGGATATCGTTAACAAAAGAGGTTACTACTTTACCAAAAGCAGCGCCAATTACAATACCAACTGCCATGTCAACAACATTGCCACGCATTAAAAATGCTTTTAATTCTGCTAATAGTTTTTTCATAATGATAATAATTTAATGTTAATTTTTTATTTGCAAATAAAAGAAAAAAAACCAATGTGTCAATAATTAAAGAAAGAATTTTAAGGCGTTTATTGTAAATAGATTCGTTAAAATGGGAAAGGATGGAATTTGTCCGACAAGTAAAAAACTGACGAGGTACAAGGTTCAAGATACGAGGTTCGAGTTTTGAGCAAATGAAGAAAAAATTTCTGTGTCCCATTGTTCGACACACTCTCCAGGCCACATCGCATAAAATCCCCTGATTTTAACCGCTGATAAAATCAAACATTTTGCTAAACAAATATTGGTCATAAAAACCTTATTGAAAACCTTTAACCTTCATAACAGAAAATATTTCCTATAGTTTAATTATTATCTTATTCCTCCGGGAATTTTTCTTTTCTCTGAACGTAATTAGCAATGCTATTCAGAATTGTTGTCTGCAATGTATATCAAAGAAAAAAGGTGAGTAGCACCGATATCTTTGTCGCTACTTTGTAAAATTTGTTTTATCTTTGTAGGATTATTATTACATGTTATTACAATCCTGTAAAAAATTTCAACAATGATATTTCAGAATAAACAAGTAGCAAAAGATATTTTTTACGTTGGAGTAAATGATCGCCAAAAAGCAAAATTTGAAAATATAATTCCGTTACCTTTTGGAGTTTCCTATAATTCTTATTTAATTATTGATGATAAAACTGCCTTAATGGATACTGTTGATTTTCATCAAGGTGAAATATTCATTGATAAGATTCAATCTCAATTGCAAGGTAGAAAACTTGATTATTTAATTATCAACCACATGGAACCCGATCATTCAGGTTCTATTCGTTTGATTCGCAAATATTTTCCTGAAGTCATATTAGTCGGTAATTTGAGAACATTGAAAATGATAGAAGGATTTTATGGAGAAACTTCTTGCTTGAGGGAAATTCATGATGAAGAAATACTATCATTAGGCACTCATGAGCTTCAGTTTTTCCTTGTCCCAATGGTTCACTGGCCCGAAACAATGATGACATTTGACCGAACGGAAAAAGTTTTATTTTCTGGCGATGCTTTTGGTTGTTTTGGCGCTTTAGATGGGGCTGTGATTGATACTGAAATGAATGTGGAGAAATATTGGGATGAAATGATACGTTATTATGCCAACATTATTGGTAAATATGGTTCTCCTGTTCAAAAAGCTATTCAGAAATTAAGCGGAGTTCCTTTTGAAACAATTTGCACGACGCATGGACCTGTTTGGAGAGAAAATATTCAAAAAACGGTAAATATTTATGACCAATTAAGTAAATACGAAGGGAGAAACGGGGTTGTAATAGTGTATGCTTCAATGTATGGAAATACCGAACTAATGGCTGAAACTATTGCTCAAGGTTTGGCAGAAGCTGGCGTAAAAGAAATTACAATTCATAACGCTTCCACAACTGATGCGTCATTTATTTTAAGGGATATATTTAAATACAAGGGATTGATCATAGGAAGTCCTACTTATAACAGCGAACTTTTTCCTGAAATTGAAGCTTTACTTCAAAAAATAGAGCTTCGTCAAATCAAAAACCGTATTTTTGGTTGTTTTGGCTCTTACACATGGGCAGGAGCAGCAGTAGATCATTTGAGCCTTTTTGCTGAAAAAATGAAATGGATAATGATTGATAAAGGAGTAGAGGAAAAACAGGCTTTGAAAGACAATCAATATAAAGCTTGCCTACAGTTAGGACTCAAAATGGGTGAAATGTTAAAACAATCTTTTCAACAAGAAAAATAATTTTTTAAAATATTTTTTAGATAAAGGAATTTCATACCATTTTTTTTATCTCTTATTAAATTAAAAAAGAAATGAAAAAAAATAATCCATCAGAACTCAGTAAAATCAATTATTTTCTTATTGCAATAGGTTTTGCTATTGTTGTAATTGGTTTTTTCCTTATGACAGGTTCTTCTACCGAAATTATGTTTAATCCAGATATTTTTAGTTTCAGAAGGATAACATTAGCACCTATGATTTCTCTTTTTGGTTTCTTATTCATTATTGTAGCCATTCTGTATCAACCAAAAAAGAAACAGTAAATGAGTTTTTTTCAGGCCATTTTAATAGCCATTGTCGAAGGGTTGACAGAATTTTTGCCAGTTTCTTCTACAGGGCACATGATTATTGTCCAAAGCCTTTTGGGCATTGAAAGTACAGACTTCGTAAAAGTTTTTACTGTCAACATTCAGTTTGGAGCCATTCTGTCAGTTATTGTACTTTATTGGAAACGTTTTTTCAAACTCAATCCTCTTCCAGCTCTTGATAAAACATTTATCGAATCAAAAAAAGATTTTGCCAAATGGAAAGTTTATTTTCAACGCTTTTTATATAAATACGATTTTTATTGGAAACTTTTAATTGGTTTTTTGCCAACAGGTATAATTGGATTCTTGGCAAGTGATTATATCGATACGTTATTGGGTGAAGTATGGGTAGTGGCTTTGATGCTCTTACTGGGTGGCATATTGATGATATTTATCGATCAATGGCTGAAATATCCTTCACCTAATCAGGAAATAAGTTGGAAACGAGCAATGAAAATCGGATTCTTTCAATGCATTGCTATGATTCCAGGTGTTTCACGTTCTATGGCAACAATTGTCGGCGGAATGGCAACAAAACTCAATCGCAAAAATGCAGCAGAATTTTCTTTTTTCCTTGCTGTTCCTACTATGGCTGCTGCTTCCATTTTCAAACTAATTGAATTATTACGCACCAGCAACGGAAGTCAAGTATTGACACAAAATTTATCACTTTTACTTGTTGGGAATGTAGTAGCTTTTGTAGTAGCAATGGCAGCCATTAAATTTTTTATTGATTTTCTTACAAAATATGGTTTTAAAGCGTTTGGATATTATCGCATCATAGTGGGTGTTTTCCTTTTGATATTAATTTATTTGGGAATTGATTTAAAAATAGTTTAATGGACGTTATTGCTGGAGAAGTTTTCTATGTGGATAAGCCATTGCATTGGACATCGTTCAACGTGGTAGATCGAATAAGAAAAAAAATAACAAAAACTTTAAAAATTAAAAAAATAAAAGTAGGCCATGCAGGTACACTTGATCCCTTGGCAACAGGAGTGATGATAATTTGTACAGGCAAGGCTACCAAATCAATTGATTTATATCAAAATCAGGCAAAAGAATATATTGCTACTTTAAAGTTAGGTGCTACAACTCCTTCTTTCGATTTAGAATTACCAATTGATGAAATTTATCCAACCCATCATATTACCCTTGAAATGGTCGAAAATGTTCTTCACAATTTTTTGGGAGAAATTGACCAAATACCACCTATTTATTCTGCCGTTAAGGTAGATGGCGAAAGAGCTTACAAATATGCAAGAAAAGGCGAAAAAGTTGAACTAAAACCAAAAAAATTGGTTATAAATAAGTTGGAAGTATTAGAATTTAATTTACCTCTTCTTAAAATTCGGATAGATTGCAGTAAAGGTACTTACATTAGAGCTTTGGCGCGAGATATTGGGAAAGCTTTAGGAAGCGGTGCTCACCTGGTTGCGTTGCAGCGTATACGCATTGGAGAGGTTCGATTGGAAGATTGTTGGCAATTAAATGACTTATTACAATATCTTGACAATGAGCTTTTAAATTCTGTCCCTTTCACAAAATAAATGAAAAATATTCTGTAAGATTTTTTAAAATAACTATTTAAAAATATAATAACAGCAAAAACAATAATTTAAAATATACAACGTTGATTTTTAAAAATTCATCTTTTTTTAATTAAAATTAGCAATAATATTCTTTATAATTAGCTGTTTTGATTATTTTTTTTTCTTCTTTAAAAAATAAAAAGGTATTAATAAGAAAGTGTGTTTAGTTTAACAATATAATGTTTTAGTTCTATGAAATTATCTCAATTTAAATTTAAGTTGCCTGACGAGTTGATTGCACAGTATCCTGCTCTGCATCGTGATGAATCGCGACTGATGGTAGTGCATCGAAAAACAGGCGAAATTGAGCATAAAATCTTTAAAGATGTGCTTGATTATTTTAACGAAAATGATCTTTTTGTATTGAACGATACAAAAGTCTTTCCAGCTCGATTGTACGGGAACAAAGAAAAAACAGGAGCTCAGATTGAAGTATTTTTATTACGGGAATTAAATCCTGACTTGAAGCTGTGGGATGTCTTGGTAGAGCCTGCTCGCAAGATCCGAATTGGCAACAAGCTATATTTTGGCAACGATGATTCACTTGTGGCTGAAGTAGTTGACAATACTACTTCCAGAGGAAGAACTCTGCGTTTCTTATTTGATGGCACTCACGAAGAATTTAAAAAAACACTTTATTCATTAGGAGAAACACCACTTCCACGCTATATTAATCGCTCAGTTGAAAAAGAAGATGCCGAACGTTTTCAAACTATTTTTGCAAAAAATGAAGGAGCTGTAGCCGTTCCTTCAGCAGGTTTGCATTTTAGCCGTGAATTAATGAAACGAATGGAGATTAAAGGCATTGAAATAGCTTTTTTAACTTCCTATATGAATTTAGGAAATTTTCGTGAAATAGATGTAGAGGATCTCACCAAGCATAAAATGGATTCAGAACAAATTTCTGTTCCAGAAGAAACGGCTGAAAAAGTAAATAAAGCTCAGGAAAACAGACAAAATATTTGTGCCGTTGGTGCTACCGTTATGCGAGCGTTAGAATCCGTAGCATGCACTGATGGCAAAATAAAATCTTTTGAAGGATGGACGAATAAATTTATTTTTCCTCCTTACGATTTTTCTGTAGCTAATGCTCTGATAACCAACCTTCATTTTCCCTGCTCAACTTTCTTGATGTTAACCGCCGCTTTTGGTGGATATGATTTAATTATGAATACATACCAAATAGCTATTGAGGAAAAATATCATTTTGGGGCGTATGGAGATGCAATGCTAATAATATAAAAATTTGAAACTCAACTTATTGTCAAACTTTATGTGAATAGGGTAACTGAAAATTGATTTTTATTATTCTTAGTTATCCATTAAAAAAATAACTTTACTATTTTTAAGAAGGAAAGGTTTGATTTTTAAAATCCTCTTAAAGTAAGAGGATTGTGAATATGAAAATATTTTTTAATTTTGCACACCGCTTATTAGAGTAATTTCAAATTTTAATATTGTCTCATGGTGTAATGGTAGCACGTCAGATTCTGGATCTGCCTGTCTAGGTTCGAATCCTAGTGAGACAGCAATATTGCAAAAATTTTAAAGTATTTCAATCAAATTTTCAAAAGTCACTGACTTACTCTCTAAAATTCACATAATTTTCAATAATTAGTTTCTTCCTTTTCTGTTTCAATTTTGCAGCATTATTCATAAATTTTTCGGTCAATTGTTAGTTTATTGCAACTATTGCTATTATTAATTTCCAGCGGGAATAACTCCTGTTCCTTTTTGAGTATCACTGCCACCTGCTTTTATATCATCATTGCTAATGGTTTTTTTGACTTTCTTAATAGTAGTTTTTAAATTACCAAATCGGAAGGTGGCACTTAACCTCACGTTTCGAATTGGTTCTAAATAAGTAGTTTTTTGCAGAAAACCTAACCCTTTAGTTCGAGATCTGATCTCTATCGATTCAGGAAAAGGATTAACAGTGGAAAGATTAATATCTAATTTCTTATTAAATAAGCTTTTCATTAAGTTAAACGAATAAAAATAAAAGGAGGATTGGGTGGTTTGCAACTGAATGTAACTATTAAAAATGCCTCCATTGGCTCCTAAACGAAAATCTTTCGGTAAATTTAGTGTTAATCCGCTAAAAATTTGCCCCGAGAAGCCATCGTTTTGTAATTGAGTATCATTTGTACTCCTAATATCAGTATAATTTATATTAGCATTAGCATATAAACGTAATTTTTGATTCGGAGTCCAACTTCCAAAAATGTTCAAACTGATATTTTGATTTTTCCCGATATTTGCTTGTGTATTATGAGTTATTCCATCTTTTATAAAACTATAAGAAGTTATAGCGTTGTTGGTTAAAGAATAGCTCAAAGTTGTATTTAAATTGGTTTTTTGAGAAAAAGATCCAAAATTGATATTAAAATTGTGGGTATGTTCGGCGTCCAACTCAGGATTTCCATAATAAATATCGGTTGGATTAAGATTGTTAACGTAAGGATTTAGATACCAAATACCAGGGCGCGAAATCCGCATATTATAACCAGCACGTAAAGTTTTTGTCATCCCCAACTGATAGGAAACTGTAATTGATGGCACTGGATCAAAAAAGTTCGTATTGATAATAGTGTCCTGAGAATTCATAAAATGAATTCTCAAAAAGGTATATTCTCCACGAAAACCGACATTTAAACCAAATTTCCCAGTTTTGAAACTGTAATTTACATAACCAGATAGAATATTTTGATGGTGATTTAAATCATTTTTTTGAATCGTATCTGTTTTCCAAATCTTGTTAATAACATCATAATAAGAATTATCGGTGGTACTGTAATTTTTTCTGAAAATATATTTTAGTCCAGTTTCAAAAATGTGTTTTTGAGAAAATGGAATTTCATAATCAACTTGTCCGGTATGTTCTTTTCCACTTGCTTTGTTATTACTTTTCTGGCGATAACCATTAGGATAAAAATAATTTCCTGAAACATCTGTAAATAGATTGTCAAAATTACTGTTGTTGGGGTTTTCTTCGTAACGGTAAGAAACTGTTAACATTTCTCCTTTCTTTTTGAAATTATGTTGATAATCGCCTGACAAATTAATTCCACCATATTCAGTTGTTGAAGATGATTTAGAATGATAACTGTAATTTTGAATGCCTTGAGATAAAGCATCTTGCGATGTGTTCACAATATAATTTCCTCCATATCGAGATGCTGAAAAGTTTAAAAGATTCATCGTATCTGGTTCATAACTTAAAGCTCCACTCAAATATAAACCTCCACCATTTACTTTACTTGTTCCATCTTGTTTCAACAAATTTTCAGGTGAAGGGTCAAATTCGTGCCTTTCATAGTTTGATTCTACATCAGGTTGATTGAAATGATAATAACTGGCATTTCCCGTGAATCCAACTTTTCCGTATTTTAATGCCAGATAACCATTCCCTCCATATCCTCCCCGAATATCAGCATTCGCTCCAGTTGATCCCGAATATCCATCATCAGACCTTTTATCGGTAACAATATTAATAATTCCACCTACTCCTTCGGCATCATATTTTGCACCTGGTTCGGTAATAACTTCGATATTTTTTACGCTACTGGCAGGCATGCTTTTTAATATTTGTGAAGGATTATTAGTCATCATATTAGAAGGTTTACCGTTCAGATAGATTTTGAAATTGTTGGAACCTTTCAACTGGATTTTATCTTCTCCATCAACAGTTACCATTGGTACTTTTCTCAAAAGCTCCAGAACATTGGAAGTAGAAGATTCAGGATCATCTTTGGCATTGTAAGTAATCTTGTCTGTTTCTACTTTTACAAGCGGTTTCTGGGCAACAACATTTATCTCATTAAGTTGTGTTGAACTTTCTTCAAGAATAATTTTTCCTAAATCGATTTCGGTTTGTCCAGTAATTTCCACATTTTTTTTTAAAACATTCATTCCAACAAACTGAAAGGTAAAAATATATTTACCTGGAGGAATAGAAATCACGAAATTTCCATTTATATCGGTAGCAAATTTTTTAATGGATATTTCTGGATTATTATCCTTTGCTATAGAAATAGTTACATAAGGAAGTGGATCATTTTCAGTTGGGCCTGTTACTTGACCTTTAACCGTAGTTAGTAATTGAGCCGATAAAGTAAAACTGATAAAGAAATTTAAAAAAAAGAAGAAAATTAATTTTTTCATTAAATTTTTTACAAGGGATTCATATTGCATAAGAGAAAAATATTCAAAACTACGGATTCATTATATAATATAACATGATCCTCTTGAAAAAAATCAATTTTAATAATTTTTTGATTTGCAAATCATTGAGTATTAATATTGAATTTTAATAGAAAATTTATAAAACAGGTTTTTAAAAGTAGGTTCATAAAAACAATTTTAAAATTGGTAAAATTCGGAATAAAGATTCATTACCAAATAAAAAAATAACATTTTTAGTAATATTTAATTGATTTTTTATTATCCGCAAGAAGACCTATTGTAAATTCTTGACCTAAAATCGGAGTTGTAACTTACAGTAGTACAAGCAACCTATCGAAGATAGTTTCACCAAAATAGCGTCGACTGAATTTAATGATATTCATAAGAACTATAAATGTTGATTTTATAACGTAAAGACAATGAATATCAGTGAATTATACAAATTTTTAATAACTATTTTTTGAAAAATATGCCCTAATTTATCTCTTTTATATTAGGAAACTTTGCGGATAATCATTAAATAAAATTTTAGATATATGGGGCATATTTTACATTTTTTCAGACCTTAAAGGGTTCATTAATTATTTGAATTCAGCCTCTAAAACCCCATTATGTCCTAATTTTATGACCTTTTATGGCATAATAAAGTATGAATAAAAAGCAAGGTAAACAAATCCAATATGCTTGCTGAGAACCGATTGCATCTTTTAGCAGTCCAAATAAAACAGGAATTACCGCCCCTCCAAATATAGCTCCAACTAAAAGTGAAGAACCAACTTTTGTAAAACGTCCTAAATCGGTCATTGCCAACGGCCATATCGCAGGCCACATAAGAGAACAAGAAAATCCCATGACAAAAATAAACCATATGGAAATGGTTGGGGGAGTTAATACAACTAATAATGAAGCGATAACTGCAAGCCAAGAACAAATTTTTAAAGCAGTTGCTTGAGTTATATATTTAGGAATAAATAAAATTCCACAAATATAACCTAAAACTAAACCTAAACTAGGATAAAAAGCATATGATTCAGGATTGGGTAACCCTAAAGTTGTAGCATAATCGACTGTCGTAGCTAAAGCAATGGTTTCGACACCAACATATAAAAATAATGCTATACCCCCCAATACAAGATGAGGAAACTGCCAAATAGAAGTTTTGTTAGCCGCATAAGGACAATTAGATAGGTCGGTTTCATCTTCTCCAACAGCCTTGATTTCTTCTAAAGGAGAAAAAAAAGTAAAAATACCAAGAATAATAAATATGCCAATTATAATCAAAAAAGGTAAATATATATCTGTTAAAGCAACTTGATTAATCTCTTTCCCAATAATAGTTGCAAGAAAAATAGGCGCTACAGGCCACGCAAGTTTATTACATATACCCATAATACTGATGCGTCTTGCTGCACTTTCAATAGGGCCAAGAATAGTTACATAAGGATTAACAGCTGCTTGTAAAATAGTATTTCCTACTCCACTAATAAACGATGCCAACAAAAAGAGACCAATACTTTCATATTTAGCAGAAGGAATAAAAAGTAAAAATCCAATAGCAAATATTATAAAAGACAGTGCCATTGTTTTTTTATAGCCAATTTTTTGAATTATTTTCGCTGCAGGATATGCAAAAATTAGAAAAGCTGAAAACGTAGCACCTATAACTAAATATGATTCTCCTGAAGTTATATTTAAAGCAGTTGTTAATAAAGGTACTAAATAACTATTTATTCCTAAAGCAAAACCTATAATAAAAAATAATATCCCAATAATAATTAAAGGAACTGTATAATTTTTACTTCTTTGTTTCATAATAGTAAATTTTTAAAAATGACTCTATCCTAAAATTAATTTCTATTTATCATTTTAAAACAATGATAGGGCAAAGTTCCCCCTTTTTATTTTTACCTCAAATTAAAAAACCTTAGCCCTATCTATAAAAAATCTCTAAATAATTGCCTTACAAAACTAATTCAAGACATTTTAACCAAAAAGCATTATAATATTTCCAGTAAACAAAATTACATCCCCAATGAGGAGCAGGATCTGACATATACGCTAATACTTTACCTTTCCCCATTTCTCCATAGACTAACAATGGATCACCTGTTTCTTTTATGCGAAGAATAGTATCAAAACCATCTCTTTCTTTAGTTTGATTATACCCAAGAATAGGAGGCATATCATTTAATGGGATTTCACCAAAAAAGTTTTTCCATTTCGAATTAGCTATAATTGGATAAAAACCTTCTGTACTTTCTACTAAATCTTCACCTTCCAGACATTTTACAGGTATAATTTCTCTTAAGCGGGTTCTTCCCCAACCACCTTTTCCTGTTTCACCTGAAAATGACAGCCATCCACCCATAAAAAGGACACTTTTCCCTTCTTTTTTAACTGCATCAACTGTTAAACGTGTACGATCTGGTAAAGTTAAAATATCTTTACCCATTTTCTCACGATCAAAAAAATTAGGAGCAAGTTGAAAATTTTTAGCTTCAATATCACTAAAAACTATAATATCATATTCATCTAAAACCTTCTCATATTCTCCTGGTCCCATTTTATAAAAATCCCAAGCAGGAACAGATTTCACAATATGTTCATTTGAGGACTGAAAAGCGTTTATTAGCCATTCACCATAATTAAAAATATCAATCCCTTTATATTCATAATTAAAAGGAGATTCTGCAAAGATTGGCCCCATTAATACTGCCCAATCACCAACATAATAAATTTTTGCCATAATTGTTATTTTTTAAAATTGAACTTAAAAAAAATTCTTTTCTTTCTTTATTTATTTTTATTTTAAATCTTTCCTTATTCCCAAACTCAAATAAATGTTTTATTGTTATATACTTAAATTTAAGCTGGTACTCATAATTTTGACTTAGCTATAAAATTATCATCTCCACCATTTGTAAGTAACTTTACCAACAGCTTTACCATTTTTTATTCCGATGGCAGATATTTTTGTTGATTTGTTAATAACAAAAGGCAAGGTGTATAATATAGATTGTTCATTAGGAGCTGATCCATCTAAGGTATAATATATTTTAGTTTCAGGTGAATTTATGTCCAGAACAGCTATTTTTGAATAAGGACCATCAGAATATAAGTTTATTGATACCTCATAAAAAGTTTTACAATAGTTGACTTTTAATTGTTCAAGACGTTTGAAATGATCTTCTAAACGATTAGCAAAATTATTCCAATTTTTTTTATCCTTATTACTCCAAGCAGATTCACTAATAGCTAATGCTCTCGGGAAAACCATGTATTCTACTCTTTCTGGAGTAGACATATATTCTGTCCAAACGCAACCTTGAATTCCTTTTATATATGATCTCTCAACCAAATTAAGAGTATCAGGAACAGGTTCATAGTCATATACTTCACGTAAAGGAACCAAATGTCCCATACATAAATTTTCCCGTTCAGGATCAGCTTGATAATAATCTAAATAATATTTTATATGAGGACACATAATTACATCATGATGTTGTTGAGCAGCCTTAATACCCCCTTCTTCTCCAAGCCATGACATCACAGTGGCATTAGGGGCAAGCCCACCTTGTAAAATTTCATCCCAACCGATAATTTGTCTGCCTTTTGAATTAACAAATTTTTCAATGCGACGAATAAAATAACTTTGAAGTTCAAATTCATCTTTTAAACCCTCTTTTTTAATTAAAGCTTGACAATGCGGACACTTTTTCCAGCTATCTTTAGGACATTCATCCCCTCCAATATGGATATATTTAGATGGAAATAATCCCATAATTTCGGTTAGAACATTTTCCAAAAATTCAAATGTTTCTTCTTTGGGACAGTAAACTTCTTTATAAATTCCCCATCGTGTTCCTACCTCATATTTTTCTTTCAAACCACACGATAAATTTGGATAACAAGCAATTGCAGCTAAGGCATGTCCTGGCATTTCAATTTCAGGAATAATAGTTATAAAGCGTTCACTGGCATATTTAATAATTTCCTTCACTTCATTTTGTGTATAGAAACCTCCATAAGGGATTCCATCATAAATATTCGATTTATATGTCCCAATTACCGTTTCTTTTCGTATTGAACCATATTCGGTAAGTTTAGGATATTTTTTAATTTCAATTCGCCATCCTTGATCATCGGTTAAGTGCCAATGAAAAACATTAAATTTATGAATAGCCATTAAATCAAGATACCGCTTTATGAATTCTGCAGGCATGAAATGACTCGTGACATCCAAGTGCATTCCCCGATAAGAAAATCTCGGGAAATCGCTTATTTCTACAGCCGGAACTTCCCATTTTATTTTATTAAATTGTTGATTACCAAATATTTGTTTTGGGAGTAATTGATATAAAGTTTGAAGGGCATAAAAAGCACCATTGGGATATGAACTTTCAATAATAATATGATCTTTATTTATATCTAAATAATACTCTTCTAATCCCATTCCTTCCTTTTTTAAAAAATAAATAGCATTATTGATTTTTTTATTATTATCATAAGTTAGTTTTAAATTAATTCCTGCAACATTTTTGAATCTTTCAATAAATTGGTTGACAATTTTTATAAATTCTTTTGAATTATCAGTAATAATAATAGTTTGAGAGTTTATAGTAAAAGAACCGTTTCTTTCTATTATTTTTTGAGGTTGTGGAATAATATTATATTTATTTTCTAAATTCTCTCCGTTAATTTGAAATGCTACTATTAAAAAAAGAAATAAGATTATTTTTTTCATTTCCTTTGCCTATTTTCTTAAAATTGTTTCGTTATAATGTCGCCTATTTTGGTCCCCTTTTTGGTATATCCTACAGCTTTTATTATATCCCCTTTTGTCACTACTATTGAATCTGAATAAATAGGTGAATGTGGAGTTGGTTTTCTACCATTTGTGGTATAATGAATCTTTGCTTCTGGATAATCAAGCGAAAGAGCTACTTTTTTAGGGAAAGGTGCTTCTCTGTTATAATTAAAAATCACATGATAAAAAGCCTTACTATAATTGACGTTTTTTTGGTCAAGTCGTTTAAATTCTTTAATCATTCGCTTACAGAAAGAATCCCAATCTTTATTTTCTTTTGAACTCCATCCTATTTCCGACATAGCAACAGCACGAGGAAAAGCCATATATTCAGCTCTTTTAGGGTTTGAAATATATTCTGTCCAAATACACCCTTGTTGTCCTAATATATATTTTTCTTGTTCTGGTTTTATAGGAGTTTCAACTGCATAACTATAAATATAACTAACTGGGTCATAATTATATACTTTGCTTAATGGCAAAAACAATGACATAGATAGTTCTTCTGTATCTGGATCTTCTTGATAATAATCTAAATAGCACCATCTATTTGGTGTAAGAATTGTATATTGATTTTGTTGAATAGCTTTAACTGCTCTTGCATGCCCGCGATAAGCCATAACAATAGTATTGGGAACAGAAGCATTATCTATTATTTCATCCCAACCTATAACTGTTTTTCCACCTTTTTCTCTTAAAAATTTTTCCATCCTTGCAACAAAAAAAGTATGTAATTCATTCTCTTTCTGAAGACCGAGAATTTTCATTAGATTTTGACAATGCGAACATTTTTCCCAATTATCAGTTGGACATTCATCTCCTCCAATATGATAATAAGGAGAAGGGAATAGCGTAAATAACTCAGTAAACACATCTTCAAAAAATTGAAATGTAAAAGCATTTGGACAAAAAACATCTTTTTTTATTCCTACAGTTGTAGCTACTTCATATTTTCTATCAGGGAAACATGATAATTGAGGATAAGACGCAATTGCTGCTACAGCATGACCTGGCAACTCTATTTCAGGAATAACCGTGACATATCTTTGTCTTGCATATTCAACAATCTCACGAACATCTTCTTGCGTATAAAAACCCCCATGACGAATGCCATCTCCTTTATTTGTTTTATCAACTGGACTTTCTTTTCTAAATGCTCCAATTTCAGTTAAAAGTGGATATTTTTTAATTTCAATTCGCCAACCTTGATCTTCTGTCAAATGCCAGTGGAACATATTTTGCTTATGCATGGCCATTAAATCAATCAATTTCAGAACAAATTCTTTAGGCATAAAATAACGACCTACATCAAGCATTAATCCACGATAAGCAAAACGGGGAGCATCTTTAATTACGCAACACGGAACGCTCCATTTTATGTTTTTAGTTATTTTATCTCCATATATTTGAGGAGGTAGTAATTGAAGAATAGATTGTAAGCCGTAAAAAACGCCGTTAGATTCACTTGCCTGAATGATAATATTTTTTGGTGTTACACTAAGTTCATATCCTTCTAAAGGCAAACCTTCTATTTTTTTAAATATGATAGAATTAGATGAATTAAAAGAACTATCTTTTATAGTTAAATGATAACCTGTTGCTCTTTTAAATTGCGTAACAAAATTTTTAGCTATCTCATCAAATTGCTCATTTTCAATAATAACAGTTGTTCTTTTATTAATTACAAATTGTCCATCAGCAGGAATTAATACAGCAGGTTTCGGAATTATTCCATACACTTCATTTTGTTTTGCAAATAGAGAATGAATATTTACAACGCTCACAATAAAAATCCATAAATATTTTTTCATCACTTTTTATATTTTCTCTGTGTTTGTATTGTTTTAATAAAATGCTTTTTTTACTGTCTCTTTTATTGCCGTTTCATAAACTGAAGGCATTTTATCAGAAAGTGGGAAAGGAGTACCCACATATACAAACATTTGATTTATTTCATAATCATAATTATCACCTTTACATTCAAAGGCATTTTTACTCGGTAAATAAGAACTTTGCCCATTGGTATAGCCCATAAAAAGAATAGGAATTTCCGGGAAATTTTTTCGTAAAATTGTTTGATATTCGTTAAAAGGTTCACCCTGGGAAAAAAATAAAACTATACCACCTACTTTTACAGCACCAATATGAAGTGGTAAATAATTCTGTACTTCATTGTTTGTAATTTTCTGACAGGTTTTTATTCGCCATGATTCAACATCATCTTTCCAGCTTTTTGAAATCTCTCTTTTAGAAATTTCATTTGCTAATTTATTAACACTTTCATAAGTAATTTCATCACTTCGAAAAGGAAGTTTCACTACTTCATTAATAACTTTCAATGATTTATTATCCTTTATTTTCGTAAAACGAGTCATTCGTATCGTATCAGCCAATAATTTCCCCATTTGTTGTGTATAGGAAGTATCAGCTTTTATACCTCTTAATGGATCCACATTACCACTTGCTCCTGTAAAATAAAATACTCTTCCTCCCCACTTCTTTTCTAACTCGTCAACTGTGATACCAGGAAAATCAGTTGAAACCCATAAACTTTTAGGACCTAAGCTAACAGGATGACAAGCATAATTAACTAAGCTAACTATAGGCTTATGTTTTTTATTTAAAAATCTTACAACGTTTACCTCATGATCGCATGGACCATTTTTCTCTCGTCGATTAACATTTAAAGCACAATTAATTTTACCTACTTCCAAAGTAAAAGGTTGATAAGCTTTTTCATCTTTTATGGTCCTCACAGCATTTTCAGCAATAATTTCTAAGCATTCGTTAGCATATTCATTTTTTACACGGGGAGCAGAATGGGTATGAATTTCATGGACAAAAATATGGTCACGATCGATTCCACTTTCTTTAGCAATTCTATCACGAAGCATATCTGCCTCCTTTAAAGGAATTTCCATCAAATCATTCGTAATAATGCAAACTTTATCTAAATCATTTTTTATAACTAAACAATGGGTTTGAATATGTCTATGAATACCTCTTGAAAATCCTTCCCTTGCAGCAAACCCTGCTAATTCAACGGGACCTTTTGGAGTAATATCAGCAATACCAATATTACATTTTAAGGAATTATCAGCAGTAGCACTACCTATTACACTAAAAAATGACAGGAAAAAAATCAGTTTGCATTTTTTATACAAATTTTTCATTTATAATTAAATTTAAAAAAATAAAATTTCTTTTGAGGACAGATATGCTTTTATTAAATGAAGATTTATTATCAATAGCCTGGATTTTGTATTAATACACCCTGAGCTTTTGTCATTTCATTACCAGGGATGGGTTGCAAATAAAATTGATCAAAGAATTTTTTAACGATCTTTGTAAGACACTTTGAATAATCAGGTTGTCCATTCACTCCTTTTTGAGCAATATTATAAACTAATGTTCCATTTGTTTGTTTTACAACCTCAATCCCATATCCAGGAATATTTTCATAAATATTGGCTAATTTCCAACGTCGAAGATCAAAGAAACGTTTATCTTCAAATGCCAATTCAATTCTACGTTCATGAATAAGTTTTTCTCTTAATTCATCACCTGTTATCTCATCACCAATAGGAGGCATCATAACACTTGCACGATTACGAATTTTATTGATGTATTCACGACAAGTTGCTTCATCACCTAAATTTAAGCAGGCTTCTGCATAGTTTAAATAAATTTCGCCCAACCTAAACCATGGATAGAATCTCGTTGCATTATCAGTTTCGCTAATTACATCATCTTCAATATGCCATTTTTTCAACCAATAACCACTACCTCCTGTACCTACCGTTTCATTATAAAAAGGTCCATGTGGAAAACTCCTTGGATTAGCCGATTTATAACTATCTATTACTAATCCACGAAAAGTACAACCTGGATAAATAATAGTTTCATAAAAACGAGGATCGCGTCCATCCCATGGTTTAGAAGGATCGTAGCCAGAACCATCCTCAAAAGGAAGTTTTCCTGTATCTTTCATTTCATACTCACATACCATCTGTTCATAAGGAGTACAGGATAACCATCCACCAAAAGAATAACTCGGAGAGTAAAATACTTGTGCAAGATTTGTTAATTTTGCCCATGATCGATCAAAATATTTTGCCCAAATAAGCTCGGGACAATTCACATCATACCAAATATCTTTATAATTATCAGCTAAATCATATCCGGGTAAATCAATAACAGCTTTAGCTGCAACTCTTGCACTATCCCATTTATGTATATTGTATACACCTTTAAATATTAAATTATTTCCTGTTGGATTTGGATCATCGGGATCATTAAATAATGGACTGGCGGCATAAAGCCATACTCTTGATTTTAAAGCCAAAGCCACATCCCGACATACCCTTCCTTTTTGAGTTGGTGTTTCGGGAAGATAAGCCAAAGCTGAATTTATATCAGAGAGAACAAAATTTACACAATCGTCATAATTATTACGTTTTACATCATAAAAGTCATCTTCTGTAGTATAAGCCTTGGTGATAATTGGCACACCTCCATATCTCCAAATCAAATTAGCATAAGTCCATGCTCGAAAGAAATAGACTTCTCCTTTCATTTGCTTTTTTATATTTTCAGATACAGTTGCCTCATCAATTTGATCCAAAAAGTCATTCATATTACGAATATAAGTATATGCTCGTTTCCATATATTCAAATAAGTCATACGTGTATTATGAGCATAACCTCCTTCAGATATATAAACTACGTTGTCAGGAGTCATTTCACCTCTTGCAATGTAATTAGTAGAAGTTCCACCATACCTAAAGTAACCTTCATCAGTAATAGCAGCGAGTGTCCCTTCAGTAAAAGGATGTGGAATTGCATCATAAAAAGTATTTACATAAGCTGTTAATAAACCTTCATTAGAAAATACTGCCTTTTCAGAAATCTTATCAAGAGGCTGCTTTTCTAAAAAATCATCATTACATGACACCAGCATAAAAAGAGAAATAAAAATAAAATATATTAGTTTTTTCATAATTGCTTGTATTTTAAAATGTTACTTTTAATCCAGCATTAACAATGCGTACTTGAGGATAATTTTGAGCTTCAGAACTGGTATTTTCTGGATCAATAAAATCAAGTTTTGAGAGAGTAAATAAATTATATCCACCTACATAAAGCCTCATATTTTTTATTCCCAAAGCTTGTTTTTTGAAAGGGATAGTATAACCTATTTCCAGATTTTTTAACCGTAAAAATGAAGCATCATAAAAATAATAAGTAGAAGGAGTAGGACTCCCATTATTGATGGTTGATCCCAATCTTGGACGTGAACCATTCGGATTCTCTGTTGTCCATCTATCTTCAATAGCATATTTTTCAACATTACCCACTCTAGGATCTATTTGAGGATACACATATTGAGAAGCCTTTGCTTGACCTTGAAGCAATATCATAAAATCAAAATTTTTTATTTGACCTTCGAATGTTAATCCAAATACAATTTGAGGAATCGATGTCTGATTTTGGCGAATTCTATCATAACTATTAATTATACCATTGGTATCTGTATCCAGAAAAATAAAATCTCCTAATTTAGCACCTGCCATTTGAGGGTATGTTGTTAAATCAGTCGAATCTTTATTAATACCAATTACTTTATATAACAATAATGCTCCCATTGGCTTACCTTCTTGCTTCATATAATCATGACCCTCGCCCCATGATGGTTCATCCATATAAACAACTTTGTTTTTTGCATATAAAAAATTACCAGATATTTTATAATTAAAGTTATTAACTTTATTGGCATGAGAAAGTTGTATCTCAAAACCGTTGTTGTTCACTTCTCCTATATTCTCCATAGGCAACTTTGTTAATCCAGTATAAGTTGGAATAGAGGCATTTCGCTGACAAAGAATATTCGAACGATTGGTTTTAAATCCTTCAACTTCAAACTCTAATTTCCCTTTCCAAAAATTGCCATCTAAACCTAAATTATAAGTTTTTGCAACTTCCCAAGTAACATTTTTATTAGGAATAGTTCCTGGTTCAATACAATTCTGAGCGACGCCATCAAAAACCTGATAATAAGTTCTATAGACATAGGTCGTCAAATATTGAAACGGATCAATTCTATCATTTCCTTGTTCACCATACGAGAAGCGGAGCTTCAAATTATCAATAATATCAGTGTTGTCTTTAATAAATCCCTCTTCTGATATTCGCCATCCTAAAGCTATACCAGGGAAAAATCCCCACCGTTTGTTTTTTGGAAAATTTTCAGAACCATCATATCTAAAAATAAATTCAGATAGATATTTACTTTTATAATCATAAGAAACTCGTCCAAAATAACTTCTTCTTGCCGTCTCAGCAGCCGATCCATTAATATTAAAATAATTTTTATCTTTATCACCAGCAAAAAATTCATCAATCGCATCACCTGGGAACTTGTCTTTTTGAGCTGAGAAATAATCACTGCGATAAGAATTTTGTTCAATTCCAAACATAGCTCCTACATTATGCATATTATTAAAATTACGCTGGTAATTTATCATTCCATTTAAAGTAAGAGAATGAGTGGGATTATAATATTCATATAGATTAGGGAAAGAAAAATAGGTACTGATTTTTTCCTCATATTCTTCCGTTGTTCGATTGTACTGCCAATATTTCCACGGTTTAGCCCATTTTTTGGTAAAAGTTGAAGTAATATCATAAGCGACATGTCCTTCCAAGGATAATTCCCCCTTGACCACAGTACTTAAATCCCATTGAGCGGTAAGGGTGGAATTTAAACGAGTCAAGGTAGAGTTATTATATCCAGCAATATCACTTACCAAAACAACTGGATTTAGACCCGGTCCTAACAGCCCATTTGGATATCGAGCAGCGGTAGTTGGTTTCATATTTTTTGTAATATAAAAAATGCCATAATCACCACTGCTAAAAGGAGAATAATTTTTCCATTGAATTCGTGGGGCTAGATCAAAGCCAATTTTAAAATGATCTGTTACATTTACATCTGTATTTGCACGAATATTTAATTGACTGAATTTAGTTGCACTATTACGATAGATACCATCTTGCATGTCTGCACCTACTGATATAAAATATTTAGCAACTTTGGTTCCTCCATTTACAGACAAATTGTATTTTTGCTGAAGAGATAAGGGCTTAATAATTTCGTGAAACCAGTCAGTATTGGGATATAATACTGGATTGGTACCATCTCTAAACATTTGAATTTCCTCTTCAGAATAAGTTGCTCCAGAACCATCAAAAATACTTACTTCATTTGTAATTTGAGCAAATGTTGGTGCATCGCACATTTCAAGCACTCGTGTAGGTGATTGGAATCCCGCATCCACTGAGAAAGTTATTTGAGGTTTACCTTCTTTACCTCGTTTGGTTGTCACCAAAATAACCCCATTTGCTGCCCGTGCACCATAAATAGCTGCAGAAGCATCTTTTAAGACTGTTATTGATTCAATATCATTGGGATTAATCCGATCTAAAGTTTCTCTTCCTGCTATACCATCGACTACAATTAAAGGAGTGTTATCTCCTAAGGTACTTAATCCTCGAATAAAAATTGTTGTGTTATCAGCACCTGGTTCACCACTTCTATTATTAACTATTGCGCCTGCTACTCGTCCTGCCAATGACTGAGAAACATTAATGGCTGGACTTTTTACTATACTTGCTCCTGGCGCCATAGCAACGGATCCTGTTAAATTGATTTTTTTCTTTGTCCCATAACCTACGGCTACAACTTCTTCTAACCCTATTGCTTCTTCTTCCAAAATTACATTAAAGGTAGTTCGTTCTCCAATGGGTATCTCTTGTGTTTTCATTCC
>Ga0116192_1000536_pt1 | contig 28457 bp, 22 predicted proteins | sample AD_UKC113_MetaG_FD_89876 | JGI IMG/M metagenome (GOLD analysis project Ga0116192, IMG submission 89876) | Active sludge microbial communities of municipal wastewater-treating anaerobic digesters from Hong Kong - AD_UKC113_MetaG | ecosystem: Engineered > Bioreactor > Anaerobic > Digestate...
ACATTGCCATGCGGATCACGATCCATTGCCAATTGTCGGGCAATTCCCTTTGGCAAGCTACGGTACAGCTGGCTGGTTTCATGGCTCAACATGCCTTTGATATACTGACGTTTTTCATCATCGGTATTCAATGCCACAAAATCATCATTGTTGGCCAACAAATCATTCAGTTCCTGAATCAGCTTTTTCATGCCGGGAATAAATTCAATTAAACCTTCGGGAATCAGCACAGTACCAAAATTTACTCCATAATTGGCACGATTGACAATTATTTTAACAATATATTCAACTATATCATTCAAACTCAAATTTTTACCTTCAACTTCTTCAGAAATTAGCGTTATGTTGGGCTGACTTTGGAGTGCGCATTCCAATGTAATATGCGAAGCCGAACGTCCCATCAAACGAATAAAATGCCAGTATTTTTTTGCAGAACTGGCGTCTCGTTGAATGTTTCCAATAAGTTCCGAATAAACTTTGCATGCCGTATCAAAACCAAAGGAAGTTTCAATCATTTCGTTTTTCAAATCGCCATCTATTGTTTTGGGACATCCAATTACCTGAATGGGATAATTTTTCTGTGCATAATACTCAGCCAATACGCAAGCATTGGTATTGGAATCGTCGCCACCAATAATGACAATTGCCTTAATCTTCAATTTTGTACAAATTTCGGCACCTTGCTCAAACTGCCATTCCTGTTCCAATTTGGTTCTTCCGGAACCAATAATATCAAAACCGCCTGTATTGCGGTATTCATCAATTATTTCAGAGGTCAGCTCAACATATTTGTGATCAACCAATCCACTTGGTCCATCCAAAAAACCGTAAAGTTTATTTTTTGAATTTAATTTTTTCAATCCGTCAAAAAGCCCTGCAATCACATTGTGTCCGCCAGGTGCCTGTCCGCCTGACAAAATAACTCCAACAGCTATTTCCGGATACTGAACTTCCGATCCTTCCTCAAAAGTAATGACCGGTAAACCGTAAGTTTTAGGGAATAAGTTTTTTATTTCTTTCTGATCAGCAACTGATTCGGTAGGTTCGCCGTACTTTAAAGCCACATTTCCTTTCAATATCAAAGGTGTTTTAGGCTGGTAGCTGGAACGAGCTATCTGCAAAGGACTTTTATGTGTTTCCATATTAAAAATTTTATTAATGATTTGATATTCAAATGTAAGTTTTCTTGATAATTTATTTGCAAAATTAATGATAAAATTGAATAATACAAGTAAAATGTTTTCTCAACTTCGTAATTTCAATCTCGAGAAAATTTTTCAAAACTATCTGCTATTTCGATAATTTTACTTGAAAATTCGTAAGCATTTAATAGTGTGCCTATTTGCAATTTTTTGTTAAATAAATTGGCCTCCCTTCAGCCAATTCGACTAAATTGAAAGATTATCATTATTTTTGTGGCTGCATTTGTGTTGAATCGAAAAATTTATGAGAAAAAAACACGTTATAATTTTATTGTATAACGCACTTATTCATAGCATTTCAATATGATGTTTAGCAAGTCATTAAAACGTAACGTGTTGGCATTTTTGCTTATTTTGCTTGTTCCCTGCATCAAAGCTCAGGACGAATATTTGGCAGAAATTGGAGTAATTGGTGGAAATGGTTTTTATCTGGGCGATGCCAACGGACAGCCTTTTAAAAATCCTTCAACCGTTTATGGCGCAGTTTTTCGTTATCGTTTCAATCCTCGTACTGCCTTACGCACCGAATGGAATCATGGCATTGCAAAAGGAGAATTTCTCGACGCAACAAATGAAACGGTAAATTTCAGCAATTCATTTGACGCAATTGATTTTTGTGGAGAATTTAATTTCTTTGATTTGATGCAAAAGCCGAATAATCGCAATAGCAAAAGATATTCGACTTATATTTTTGCCGGTTTGGGAACGATGATTTATCCTAACGACAGCAGCAAAACGATAACAGCTTTCAGCATTCCCTTTGGTGTGGGGCTCAAATATAAACTTAGCTCTCGTTTCAATGTAAACGTTCAGTGGAATATGCGCTGGATAAACCGAGATGACTTGGAAGGAATTGCTGAATTAAACAATGCACATAAATTGAATGGATCCAATCCGTTCAATAAAGATTTTTCTTCGGCCATTACATTGGGAATCACTTTTGATTTTCTGAAAAAACCTTGCGATTGCAAATCGAAATGGTAAAATCGAAATGGTAAAATTGAAACAGTATGTTTAAAGAAAAAATAGATACTACCCGACTGCCAAAACACGTAGCCATAATAATGGACGGCAATGGAAGATGGGCTAAAGAAAAAGGGTTTGACCGTATTTACGGACATCAAAAAGGCGTTACTTCGGTGCGAAACATCACCGAGGCAGCTGCCGAATTGGGTATTGAATATTTAACCCTCTATACTTTTTCTACCGAAAATTGGGACAGACCCAGCGATGAAGTGCAAGCGCTCATGGAATTGCTGGTACTCACCATCGACAGAGAAATTGAAGATTTGGAGAAAAACAACGTTCGTCTAATGACAATCGGCGATATGTCCCGCCTTCCTTCGGAAGTAATAAAAAAAATTGAGGATTGTAAGGAAAGAACAGCCAACAACAACAGACTCAACCTTATCCTTGCCTTAAGTTATTCATCTCGATGGGAAATTACAGAAGCCGTAAGAAACATTGTTGAAGATATTCAAAGCGGAAAACTGTCTTCTCAAGACCTCTCGGAAAAATTGATTTCAGAATACTTGACTACTGCCGGCATTCCTGATCCGGACTTAATGATAAGAACAGGTGGAGAAGTCAGAATCAGTAATTTTTTACTGTGGCAATTAGCTTATACCGAATTGTATTTTACGCCAACATATTGGCCGGAATTCGACCAAGAAGCTTTCTACGAGGCCATTTATGAATTCCAGCAACGCGAACGCCGATTTGGAAAATAAAATCATTGATTTTTGAATTCTATTGATATACATTACACTCTTTATGAAAAACAAAATTTATTTCGTTCTTGTCCTAATTTTTATTCAAAATTCATTCGCTTTTTCACAAAATTCAGGTAACGATTCCATTGCTTCTGTCGCCAATGATTCCACACAAATTCCGGAAATCGAATACTCCAATGTCAATCCAAAATACGAAATTGCCGGCATTACGGTAACCGGAGCCAATAATTACGAAGATTTTGTTTTGATAGGGTTTTCAGGGCTTTCGGTCGGGCAGGTTATCAGCGTTCCCGGTCAAGAAATTACCGATGCTGTGAAAAGATTTTGGAAACAGGGACTTTTTGCAGACGTAAAAATCTACGCCACTAAAATTGAAGATGGCAAAATATGGTTGAATATTGCATTAAAAGAGAGACCACGCATTTCAAAAATCAATTACAAAGGATTGAAAAAAGGAGAAATAGAAGATTTGGAAAAAAGACTGAATTTGGCTCCAGAAAATCAAATCACACCCAACATTACCGACCGTATTATCACCATAATCAAAAAATTTATGGAAGAAAAAGGTTTTTTGAATACCGATGTAAAAGTATATCAGAAAGATGATCCCGAAAAACCCGGACATGTGATTGTTGACATTGAAGTTGATAAAAAAATGAAAACAAAAGTTCACAAAATTTATATTTCAGGTAATCAAGCACTGACACTTGCGCAGATCGACAAGGTAATGAAAAAAACCAATGAAAACAACTTGCGCAACCTTTTCCGTACCAAAAAATTTGTACGGGAAGAATATGAAAAGGATAAAAAAGCGATCATTGACAAATACAACGAAATCGGATACCGCGACGCATACATTGTATCCGACAGTGTTGTGCCTTTCGATGCAAAAAGTGTTGATGTTTATATTAAAGTGGATGAAGGAAAAAAATACTACTTCAGAAATATCAGCTGGATAGGTAATACCGTTTATCCATACGAATTTTTAAACGAACAGCTGAAAATAAAAAAAGGTGACGTTTACAATTACAAATACTTAATGGAACGCTTGGAAACCAATGAAAACGATGCCATTAGCAAACTGTATCGCGATCACGGCTATCTGTTCTTTCAAATTGAACCAGTAGAAATATTGGTGGAAAACGATTCCATTGATTTTGAAATTAGAATTTATGAAGGCAAACAGGCTACCATTAATGAAATTGGGATCAAGGGAAACACACGTGTTTACGAACATGTGGTAAGAAGAGAATTGCGAACCAAACCCGGACAATTGTACAGTCAGGAAGATATCATGCGTTCTTTGCGTGAACTGGCTCAAATGGGACATTTTGACCAGGAAAAAATGAATAATGCCATTGATATACAGCCCGACCCCGAAAACGGTACGGTAGATATAAATTATGCACTCGAAAGCAAAGGAAACGATCAGATCGAATTTTCTGCCGGGTGGGGCGCTACAGGAGTTGTTGGAAGTGTCGGATTGAAATTCAGTAATTTTGCCATTCAAAACCTATTCAATCCTAAAACCTATCGTATTGTTCCACAGGGAGAAGGTCAAACATTTTCTTTAAATGCACGCACCAACGGACAATCTTACAGTTCTTTCAGTGTATCGTTTCTTGAACCTTGGTTGGGAGGAAAACGTCCCAACTCGCTATCGGCATCGGTTTATTATTCTACTCAGTCTGCCATAAGCAACCGTTATTTGAACTACATAAACAATCTTTCGAGCATGTATTATGGAGGTTATTACGGCAGTTACTACAACGATTATTACGGAAGCGGCTCGAATTACTATCAGACGGAAGTTGACCCCGATCGCTATATGCGAACCATTGGAGCTTCGGTTGGATATGGAAAAAGATTGAATTGGCCTGATGATTATTTCCAATTCTACGCAGAACTCTCCTATCAGCGGTTCATGCTCAACAATTGGTATGCAGGATATTTCCCCATGACGGCAGGTACTTTCAACAACTTGAGCCTGAATCTCGTTTTAAGCCGCTCTTCTATCGACAACCCAATTTTCACAAGAACCGGTTCGCTGTTTTCACTTGGCTTAAAAATTACTCCACCCTATTCTGTTTTAAGTGGAAAAGATTACTCACAAACCATGACTGATGAAGAAAGATATAAATTTATTGAATACCATAAATGGACCTTTACCGGCAAAACCTTTACACCTTTGACTCCGAATAACAAGCTGGTACTGATGGCAAGGGCTCAATTTTCGTATCTGGGCTATTTCGATAAAAACGCCCGTTCACCTTTTGAAACTTTCTATATGGGCGGCGACGGAATGTCCTCCTACACCAGCTATGGCACCGAATATGTTGCCATGCGTGGTTACGAAAACGGTTCTCTCACACCTTACGATACCAAAACAGGGATTGCAGCAGGTTATCTTTACAACAAATATACTATGGAACTGCGTTATCCGCTTTCGTTGGAACAGTCTGCTACAATTTATGTTTTAAGTTTTGTAGAAGCAGGTAACTGTTTCAACAGTATTTCCGGACCTAATGGTTACAACCCATTTAATCTGAAACGATCGGCAGGTATAGGTGTACGCATATTTCTTCCCATGTTCGGCATGATGGGTATAGACTGGGGCTACGGATTCGATACGGTTACCGGAGCAACCAAACCAAGCGGCAGTCAGTTCCATTTCGTTCTTGGACAGGAATTATAAAAATCTGCAATTTTTCTGGCAAAGAATTTGTAATAAATTAAAATTATTAAGATTAAATCTTTAGATTATGAGAAAATTAATAGTAACATTCTGTTTTTTAAGTGCATTCACATGGTTATCCTCAGCACAAAAATTTGCCTCAGTGGATATGAGTTATATCCTGAAAAATATTCCGGCTTACGAAACTGCCAACGAACAAATCAATCAGGTTTCAAAAAAATGGCAATCGGAAGTAGAAGCACTTCAGAAAGAAGCTGAAACCATGTATAAAAATTATCAGACCGAATTGGTATTTATGTCGGAAGACATGAAGAAAAAGCGGGAAGAGGAAATTGTTGCAAAAGAAAAAGAAGCACAGGAACTGAAAAGAAAATACTTCGGTCCCGAAGGTGAACTTTTCAAAAAAAGAGAAAGCTTAATGAAACCCATTCAGGATGAAGTTTACACAGCCATTCAAAACATTAGCAAAGAGCGAAATCTTGAAGTGGTTTTTGATAAAAGCACGGCTATGAATGTAGTTTTTACAACACCAGGCATCGACATTAGCGATGAGGTACTCAAACAGTTGGGTTATTCAAAGTAATTTAATATATTTGCATTCTGTTTTTCAAATTTGTATAATCAACATCAAAAAAATTGTCATGTTTAAGAAAATTGCCTTATTATTATTATGTGTCTTCCCTATCAGTTTAATGGGTCAAGAAGTAAAATTAGGACATATCAATTCGCAAGAAATTCTTTCTTTAATGCCGGAAAGAGCGGAAATCGAAAAAACTTTAAACGATTTGCAAACACAATGGGAAAATGAATTGGTAAAAATGCGGGAAGAATATTACGCTAAAATCAAAGAATTCCAGGACAAACAAGCCACCATGCCCGAAAGCATCAAACAGGCTCGCCAAAGTGAAATTGTTGAAATCGAACAGCGTATCAATACCTTTAACCAGACTGCCAGCAGTGATTTGCAAAAAAAACAGCAAGAATTGTTTACTCCGGTAATTGACAAAGTTAAAAAAGCAATTAATGAAGTGGGAAGCGAAAACAATTATACGTACATTTTCGATTTAAGTACACAGTCCATTGTTTATCAATCACCAAAATCGAATGATGTTACTGCTCTTGTCAAAAAGAAATTGGGATTGAAATAATCGAGAAAATTATTACGCTAAATTATTTAAGCCTTTGATGACCAGCTCATTGAAGGCTATTTTTTTAACAAATAATGATTCAAAAAAAGTATCGGGTGATAAAAAAGCATACGAGGCCCAGAAAATCTCATAACTTTACGTATTTCTTTTCTCATTTGAGGTTCGTAGCAATGTATTTTACAGGACGAACAGGAAGTTTTTCTTTCTCCAAAAGGACATTTTTCCAACCGACTTACAGCATATTCCGACAACAGCAAGCAGGAATCGCACAAGGAAGAAGTATGATGACATTTGTTACAATACAACCGAATCATTTGTTGTACAATCTGTTTTTCGCCCTCAATCTTGTTCATTTGAAAGAAAAAAAGAAATTGATCGAATGAATTTTATTCGGGAAGTTTATATTCGTTATCCGGTAATGGTAAGTTGTTTTCTGAAAGACCGATATTATTTTCAGGAATTTTGATTTTTCTGAATACCCAATGCTTCTGCAAATTATAATTAAATCCTATCGATATAATTAAATCGGTAATAATTCGGCTGAATTTATAATCGATTTTAAGAAATGTAGTAATCAAATAGGTTGAAGAAGATTTTAAAACAATACTGTTGGTAACCACCAAAGCAAATTTGAGCAATTGGTGCATTCCGGTAGATTTATAAGGGAGTTCTTTCGATTTGAAAGTCCAGCTTTTATTCAATGTAAAATTTACGACTGCTCCCACAATTCCACCAATGGCGATGGAAATGGTATAATGAATATGAAAAACTTCAGTGAAAAAAACCATCACCATGTAGTCGACTGCACCACCAGTCATGGCAGAAAACTGAGCTTTGGTAAATGTTTTAAGCCTCTCCATAAGGTTATTGAGCAATTTTTGCTTCTTTTTCTTTTTTATCTCGCTCATCTGCAGATTTTAATATTTTACCCGTTTCTAAAAAATTCATGATCAACAGTACCAAGCAAGCAAGAGATGATGTATATAAAATGGAATCCTTGACAATTACTTCAAGAATAAGCATTAACGAAATGAGAATGCGTACTTCTGTAGGACCAAAACTTCCCGAGTCAATTGAATACTGCTCTGTAATTTTATATCTGAGCAAGGCTGTAATCATTTCCCAACCATAAAGAACTACAAACAGAAATCCGATTATTTTCCAATAAGAAGGCGCATAAACGATAAAGCCGGCTCCCATTAAGATAATTCCCAGCCAGTCGACAGTTATATCGAGTGAAAAACCGTACCATTTACGAGGTTTGTTGCGATAGTAAGCTATCCTTCCGTCCAGTGAATCACCAAACCAACTTACCATAAATCCCAATATGCCCAACAACAAAAAGTAACGACTGATGTAAGCACCCAGTACAAAAGACAAAAACACAATCACACTCCCCACAAAACCTATGGCTGTAAGCATATCGGAACTCATCCAAGCCGGAATTTTTTGCACCAGATAAGCTATCGATTTTTGTTCGACATTGTGAAGAATATTGGTTCGAACTCTTCCCTGGGCAATTAAACTTTCGGCTTTTTTTGTTTCTTGATCCATGTATGAAAATTATAATTAACTGATTGCGAAGAAAATATTGAATTTTAGAATAAAAATCCAACACAATTTTTCTAAATTTTTATTCTGCAAAGTTACGATTTTTTTTAAAATAAGAACCTAACTGCACCTGTTTTTGAAAATATTTTCAAAAAAACAAAGAAAACAAAATTCTTATAAAAAAACAAAAAATCAGATAATTTTCTCCAAAGAAAGTAGGACAGGAAGAAAAACTAATCCCGAAAAAATTGCTATTGAATTTAAATCTCTACTCGATTTGATTAGTTAAAATTTATATCTTTGCATCTCAAATTCCTGAAATTATTAGTTCTATTAAAGATTAAAAAATGAACAGGAAAAAGAATAAACGAATTTTTGGATATCCACGAAATATTTTTTTTACCGGATTAACCAGTTTTCTCACGGACACTTCACTAAAGATGGTCTATTCGGTCATGCCCATGTTTTTGCTTTCCATTGGGGCATCAAAAACCAGTTTATCGCTTATTGAAGGAGTTGCTGAAAGTACTGCTTCACTGATCAAAACAATTACGGGTTTTTGGAGCGACAAAATAGGCAAAAACAAACCATTTTTACTGATTGGCTATGGACTTTCGGCTGTTATTATACCGTTGTACTCGCTGGTTGTTTCACCCATTCAGGTGCTGATTCTTCGTTTCGTTGAAAGAGTGGGGAAAGGCATTCGCACAGCTCCACGCGACAGCATCGTAGCCGGTTCGGTAGAAAATGGCGAAACAGGAAAAAGTTTCGGACTGCAAAAAGCGATGGACAACAGCGGTGCCATTTTAGGTCCACTCATAGCATTTATCTTGCTTTCGGCATTCAAAGACAATTACCGATTGATTTTTTTGCTCGCCGGCATTCCTTCCATATTGGGAATTTTGGTGATAATTTTCGGTATAACGGAGGCAAAGAAAAATAAGGAAAGTTTGGTGAAAAAATTTCGTTTTGGCGATTTTTCCAAAAAATTTTATTTCTTTCTGGCTATAGTTTTTATTTTTACGCTTGGAAATTCAACCGACGCCTTGCTGCTGGTAAAAGCCAACGAAATAGGAATAAAAGTTGCCTTCATTCCGCTTGTTTATTTACTCACCAACGTGGTTTCCGTATTGCTGTCTATTCCAGTTGGCAGTTTATCCGACAGAGTGGGGAAAGAAAAAATTTTGATTGTCGGGTATATAATATATGCTTTGGTTTATTTTGGTTTTGGAGCTTCCAGTCATATCGTGGTAATTGCTTCACTCTTTGCCTTATATGGAGTCTATTCTGCTGCCACTGATGGCATACAGAAAGCATTTGTTTCGGACATTGTTGATGAGAATAAAAAAGGAACGGGTTTGGGGCTCTACAATGCATTATTGGGAATAACCTTGCTACCTGCCAGCCTTATAGCCGGCATACTGTACGACAAAGTAAATTCGCATGTTCCTTTTTATTTCGGGGCGGTAACTGCTTTAATTGCTGCTGTATTAATGTTTTGGTTTCAGAGAAGCTTTAAAAAGCAAGTTGTTGAATGAAAAATCAAAGATTTAATCTGATTTTGTATTTTAATGCTGCCTCCACAGTCAAAAAGAGTGCAAATCGGAAAAATCTTGTAATTTTGCAAGTTGTCGGAATATTTAAAAATCCGGTTTTCCACATTAAGTCCGAAAAACTTTAAAAGATGGTATTGAATTACATTTGGATAGGTTTTTTTCTGATTGCATTCGTTATTGCATGCATTCAACTGTTGGTTTTCGGAAATGTTCAGGTTTTTTCCGACATGCTCAATTCAACTTTCGATTCGGCCAAGTCAGGTTTTGAAATTTCATTAGGACTTACAGGCGTATTGTCGCTGTGGCTGGGTATAATGAAAGTTGGCGAACGCGGTGGCGTAATTCGATTGTTTTCTAAGGCTGTGGCGCCTTTTTTTGAAAAAATTTTTCCTGATCTTCCCAAAAATCATCCCGCTTATGGCAGCATGTTCATGAATATTGCCGCGAACATGTTGGGACTCGACAATGCGGCTACTCCATTAGGGCTAAAAGCCATGAAAGAAATGCAGGAAACCAATCCCGTAAAAGATACTGCTTCCAATCCTATGATTATGTTTCTGGTGCTGAACACATCAGGATTGACGTTAATACCGGTAACCATCATGGTTTACAGGGCACAATTGGGAGCTGCCAATCCTTCCGACATTTTTCTTCCGATTTTGATTGCCACTTTCTTTTCAACACTCGTTGGCTTTTTAATTGTTGCTGCTTACCAAAAGATCAACATTCTGGACAAAACCGTTTTAGGAACTTTGGCCGGTTTAATCATTATTATAGGCTGTATACTGTATTTTTTCAGCAAAGCTACTCAACATCAAATTGCTTTGTATTCAAATTTCATTGCCAGTTTTGTACTGATTTCCATAATCATTTCTTTTATTTTGGCAGCCATGATTCACAAGGTAAATGTGTATGACGCTTTTATCGAAGGTGCAAAAGACGGATTTCAGGTAGCAATAGGAATCATACCTTATTTAATTGCCATTTTGGTTGCCATTGGTATGTTTCGTGCAGCTGGAGCTATGGATATGATGATTCGTGGTTTCACATGGTTTTTCGGACTGATTGGATGGAATACCGATTTTGTTGGTGCCTTGCCTACCGCTTTGATGAAACCGCTGAGCGGAAGTGGAGCACGTGGTATGATGGTCGATGCCATGAAACTATATGGGGCCGACTCGTTCGTTGGGCGGTTGTCGTGCATCATTCAAGGCTCGACCGATACAACTTTTTACATTTTGGCTGTATATTTTGGCTCAGTAGGTATAAAAAACACTCGATATGCCGTTATTTGTGGACTTTTAGCTGATTTTGCAGGTATAGTAGCTGCAATTTTAATCGGTTATCTGTTTTTTCATTAGTTTTTTCATTAGTTTTTTTATTAGCAACTTGATATTTGATAAGTGAACAGTTTTTTTTGAAAATAATTTTTCCATGAACGAAATAATTGAATATATTATTAAATTCCTGTTGGGCGACAATGTATCGGACGACATTGTTCAGAAAATCGGATATACCGACAATGAAGAGGAATTTAGTCGTTATAGACTGGTTATTTATCCTTCCGGATTTTTCAAACCGGAAAGATACGGCTCAATACATTCCATTCCATCCTTGCCGTTAAAAATTTGGGACGATACTCCCCTGCTTTATGGAGAACCGAAAATAGAAGAAGTAGGAAACGTACGTATTATTCATGCCGATATAATTGCCAGTACCTATTTTCTTATTTCGCGTTACGAAGAAATGGTACGTCGTGGATGCCGTGATGTACACGGACGATTTTACGGAAAAGAATCGCTTTCCTATAAAGCCGGCTTCATTGACCGACCGTTGGTGGAAGAATACGGAAAACTTTTGCGTCAACAGTTGCGTGAATTGGGAATTGATATTCCGGAACCCGAGAAAAAAATCAAAAAAATTTTTCTAACACACGATGTCGATCAACTGGCTCATTACAGACGCTTTAGGGGAATGATGGGAGCCGTAACTCGAGGTATAAAATCGCCAAAAAAACGTGCAGAAGCACGAAGAGCCATAAAAACATTTTTCAAGGGTATCCGATTCGACCCTTGGTACACTTTCCCTTGGCTTTTCAAAATAGATCAATCACTAACAGAAGCTATCGGCGAAGAACGATGCAAAACGGTTGTATTTATCAAAGCGGGAGGCGGACATAAAAAGGAAGACAAACCAAACTCCAACCTGGCACACCCCGATTACAAAAATTTTATTCGCTACTGTAAAAGAAAAAATATTATTGTGGGCCTTCATGCAAGTTACGAGGCAGGGCAATACCCAAATTTGATTGCAGAAGAAAAAAAGAAACTCGAACATGTAGCAAAAACCAAAATTACTTACAACCGACATCATTTTTTGCGTTCGCGCGAACCGGAAGATATGGAAGCACTTATACAGGCAGGCTTGACGGATGACTTTACACTATCGTATGCCGATATGGCGGGATTCAGGCTGGGAACTTGTCGCCCGGTTCAATGGATTAACCCTGCCACCCGACAACTCAGACCGCTGATCCTCCATCCTTTTACCATTATGGACAGTACTTTGAGTGATAAGCGCTACATGAACATGAATGCATTTGACGCTTACGAATATTGCGTTCAATTGATTAACAACGTAGAAAATTATGGCGGTGAATTTGTCATCCTTTGGCACAATACTATGGTAGAAAAAAAATCGCCCTCCTATCATAGAAAATTGTACAAAAACATTATCGATTTTCTGAAAACAAAGTAAGATGCAAAAAATTGCCATTGTATGCGTAACAAACGATTTGGTTACCGATCAACGCGTGCACAAAACCTGCCTGACTTTGCAGAAATGCGGTTTTTTCACCATCGAAGTTGGCAGAATGTTACCTGAAAGTTTACCATTACAACGTCCTTATGTTACAAAACGACTTAAACTTTGCTTTCGCAAAGGGCCGCAATTTTACGTCGAATATAATATCAGGCTGTTTTTTTATTTACTTTTTGCCAAAGTTGACTTGATTTATGCCAATGATTTGGATACACTTCCGGCAGCTTTCTTGGCAGCCAAAATTCGCAGAAAAAAAATAATTTACGATACTCACGAATATTTTACGGAAACACCCGAATTGGTTAATCGGCCAAAAGTTCAAGCTGTATGGGAAAAAATTGAACATTTCATATTTCCGAAACTTTCGGATATAATCACAGTAAACGATTCGATTGCAGAACTTTACAAAAAAAAATACAAAAAAAATCTGCAAGTGGTTCGCAATATCCCTCCTACCTATCTTCCTCCTCGATTGAAAACCAGAAAAGAATTGGGTTTACCTGAAGACAAACATATTTTGATACTTCAGGGAACCGGTATCAATAAAGATCGAGGAGCAGAAGAAGTGATTTCCGCAATGCAATATTTACAAAATTGTATATTACTGATAGTAGGAAGTGGCGATGTGCTGCCGACTCTGCAAAAAATGACAAGGGAACTGCAATTGGAAGATAAAGTTATTTTTAAGCCCAAAATGCCGTTTGAAGAATTGCGTCAATATACCTGCAACAGCGATTTGGGACTGGCTGTCGATAAAGATACCAACCTGAATTACCGATTTTCTTTACCAAATAAGCTTTTCGACTATATTCATGCCGGCATTCCCGTGCTCGCTTCCAACTTACCGGAAATAAAAAAAATTATTAACCGTTACGATATCGGCTATTTTTTGGAAAATCACGATCCAAAAAACATTGCTTCCACCATTGAACGTATTTTTGAAAATGATGAACGCTACAAAATACTGAAAAAAAATACGGAAAAAGCTCGAAAAGAATTGTGCTGGGAAAACGAGGAAAATAATTTGCTTGAAATTCTACAGCAATATTCATAAAAATTCCCAAGGTATCCCGTGCTTGGTGTACTTATTCCGACCCGAATTATGACGAATCATTCGCTCTGACAAATTGTTCGTCTGACCGCAATAATATACTTGCCCGTCGTTTTACTTCTCAATATGTAGGTGTAATAATCCATTTTACACATATGAAAAAAGGAAAAACTTTTTCTTCATTTTTCCTCTCCATTGTGTCGGGGTAGCGGGATTTGAACCCACGACCCCCTGCTCCCAAAGCAGGTGCGCTAACCGGACTGCGCTACACCCCGTACTGATTTTTTAAAAACGACTGCAAAGTTAAAATCTTTTGCCGAAAATACCAACTTTTTGATGTATTTTTGTAAAAAAGAATTCTTGTTTCGTTCATAATTTTCTTTCCCGCTTTAAAAATGGCCGGTATTTACATTCATATTCCTTTTTGCATTCAGCGATGTTCCTATTGCAATTTTTTTTCCGTTGTTTCTATCAATCTTGTTAATGAAGTTATAAATGCAATAATTAAAGAATTGTCGATCAGAAAAGACTATTTGAAAAATGAACCGGTACAGACGATTTATTTTGGCGGAGGAACGCCCAGTCTGCTGACGATTCAACAAATTGAAAAATTACTGAATACCATTTATAAAAATTTCCCCGTGGAAAAAAACGCAGAAATAACTTTTGAAGCCAATCCTGATGATTTAACAAAAAAATATTTGTTCGACCTGAAAGAGGTAGGTATCAATCGGTTAAGTATTGGAATTCAATCATTTGATGACTATAAACTTAAAATACTCAATAGAAGACACAATGCGACACAGGCTCATGAAGCAGTTCGTGAAGCTCAAAAGGCAGGTTTTAGCAATATCAGCATAGATTTAATATATGGATTACCCTTCCAAAGCCTTGATGAATGGGGAGCTGATTTGGATAAAGCTTTTTCACTTTCAATTCAACATCTTTCTGCCTATGGCCTAACCTTTGAAGAAAAAACACTTTTATCGAAACAAAAAGAAAAAAAAATCATAGAACCGGCAGACGAAGAATTGATGATAAAAATGTATGAACTTTTGTTGGAAGAAAGCAGCAAAAAGGGGTTTGATGCTTACGAAATATCCAATTTTTCCTTACCGGGATTTTATTCACGACATAATTCTTCCTATTGGAATCAAACTCCATATTTGGGCGTAGGACCTTCCGCACATTCCTATAATGGCATTTCTCGGCAGTGGAATGTTGCTGCTATTCAGAAATATACAGAAGGAATTTTGAAAAACAGTACCTTTTACGAACAGGAAATTCTCAGTTTGGAAGATCGTTATAATGAATATGTATTACTCGGATTGAGAACAAAAAACGGTATAAATATTGATGCGTTGGAACAAAATTTTGGTACCGAATTGAAAGACTTTTGTTTAGAAAACATAAAAACATTTATCGATAATGAAAAGGTATATTGGTGCGGCAGTTTTTTACGTTTAAATACAGAAGGAAAACTAATATCCGACACCATTATCACCCAATTAATGAAGGTTTAAGTTATGGAAAATTATTACTAATTTTGTAACTTATTCGTTAGATTAAAAAATATGGAGAATCAGAACAACGACAAGCGTACTAAATTTAAAAAAATTTTCTGGAAATTATTTGGATTTGGCATCCTTTGCTTGGTTTTGCTCTTTGCTTTCATTAGTTTTGGCTGGATTGGTTACTTGCCTCCACTCGAAGAATTACAAAATCCTCAAAACAAATATGCTTCAGAAATTTACTCTTCAGACATGCAATTGCTGGGTAGATTTTATAAAAATAAGGAAAATCGTGTAGAAGTACATTTCAACGACATTTCTAAAAATGTTATTAATGCCTTGGTTGCTACTGAAGACAAAAGATTTTACAAGCATTCCGGCATCGACGGCAAAGCGCTTGCCCGAGCTATTTTACTTACCGGTATTTTGCAGCAAAAAAGCGCCGGAGGAGGAAGCACCATTACCCAACAATTGGCCAAGCAACTTTATTCACCTCAAGCCGACAACATTTTTGAACGAATGCTTCAAAAACCCATTGAATGGGTAATATCTGTCAAACTGGAACGAAACTACACAAAAGAAGAAATTCTGACCATGTACCTCAATCAGTTTGATTTCCTTTACAATGCCGTAGGAATAAAATCGGCTGCTCAAATCTATTTCAGCACCAGTCCTTCTCAACTGAAAATTGAAGAAGCTGCCACTTTGATAGGAATGTGCAAAAATCCCGCCTACTTTAATCCCGTACGTTACAATGAACGCACACGCGAAAGGCGCAATATGGTTTTATATCAAATGTACAAATGCGATTATCTCACTAAACAACAGTATGATTCATTAAAAAATCTTCCGTTGGTGCTTCATTTTCAGCGAATCGATCACAAAGAAGGATTGGCCCCCTATTTCAGAGAATACCTCAGAACCACATTAATGGCAAAAGAACCTCATCGAAGCGACTATGCCAGCTGGCAAGACCAACAATATCTCGATGATCGCTGGGCTTGGGACAATGACCCTTTGTATGGATTCTGTAATAAAAATCTGAAATCAGACGGAACGCCGTACAATATCTATACTGATGGTTTGAAAATTTATACCACCATCGATTCTCGTATGCAGCGATATGCAGAAGAGGCTGTAAATGAACACATTCAAACATTGCAGGCTGCATTTTTCAAAGAAAAGAAAAACAGAAGTTATGCTCCTTTCTCCAGTAGCCTGAGCCCCAAAGAAATAGAAGATATTTTGAACCGCTCGATCCGGCAATCGGAAAGATATTCTAAAATGAAAGCACAAGGCAAAAGCGATGCCGAAATTATGGAGGCTTTTAAAAAACCGATAGAAATGAGAGTTTTCTCTTATGATGGTGATATCGACACCATTATGTCGCCTCTCGATTCCATTCGTTATCACAAACATTTCTTGCGTTGTGGTTTCATGTCGATGGAAGGACGCAGCGGATTTGTCAGAGCTTATGTTGGTGGACCGAATTTCAATCGATTCCAATACGATATGGTCAACAAAGGACGCAGACAAGTGGGTTCAACCATCAAACCGTTCCTTTACACATTGGCAATGGAAGAAGGAATGTGGCCTTGCGATCAAACAGTTAATCAGCCCATTACTTTCAGAACAGCCACCGGTGAACTTTGGACACCAAGAAACTCTTCAAAAGCCAGAATTGGAGAAACAGTTACCCTGCGTTGGGGACTTGCCAATTCAAACAACTGGATTTCAGCTTATTTAATGAGTCTTTTCACTCCCGAATCGCTTGTAAAACTTATGCGGTCCTTTGGCATTAGAGGTCATATTGATCCCGTTGTATCATTGTTTTTGGGACCTTGCGAAATTTCCGTTGAAGAAATGGTGGATGCCTATACTGCATTTATGAATAAAGGAATTAGAGTGGAACCGGTTTATGTAACTCACATTGAAGATGCCAACGGAAATGTAATTGGAAAATTTTCTCCGAAAATGCACGAAATTTTCAGTGAAACTACGGCTTACAAAATGATTTACATGCTACAGGGAGTTATTGACGGAGGAACCGGTTCGAGAATCAGAACACGTTTCGGATTAACTATGCCGATGGGAGGAAAAACTGGGACGACACAAAACAATTCGGACGGTTGGTTCATCGGATTTACTCCTTCATTGGCTTCGGGGGTTTGGGTTGGTGGTGAAGAACGTTCCATTCATTTCGACAGAATGTCTGAAGGGCAAGGTGCAAGTATGGCTTTGCCAATTTGGGCTTTGTACATGAAAAAAGTTTTGGCTGATTCAACTTTAAACTATTCACCCAGAGAAAATTTTGAAATTCCTTCCTGGTTCAATCCCAATGCCGGTTGTGAAGATAGTAGTAATGGAAATCGTAATGAATAATAATAGATTCGTCCACTTCAGAAAAAAATTTCTTCTGTGCTTCACAGGATTATTATTTTCCTTTGCCGCCCAAGCTCAATGGAATACCGACAGAATTATGGACATAGGGAAAAATGCTTTTTATTTTGAAGATTATGTACTTTCCATTCAGTATTTCAATCAGGTAATCAAAATTAAGCCGTATTTGTCGGAACCTTATATTTATCGGGCAATGGCAAAAATTCAACTGGGCGATTATCAGGGTGCCGACGAAGATTGTACGCAAGCCATTGAAAAAAATCCTTTTGTTCCGCAAGCCTACTATGCCCGAGGTTTCGCCCGATTGAAAATGAATTTTTGTAACGAAGCTATCGATGATTTCTCGAAAGCGCTGGAATTTAGTCCAGGAAATATATATTTACTTGGCTATCGGCTTATGGCACGCGACCAATGTAACGATTACGCAGGTGCTTTGAACGATGTAAACGAGTATCTGAAATTAAGCCCCAAAAGTACGGAACTGTATTATGAAAAGGGCAGAATTCTGTTGGCATTAAAAGACACGGTTGAAGCCGAGCAATGTTTCGACAAATACATTCAGTTGAACGAAAATAGCAGCTTGGGGTGGAGTGCTCGTGCTTTATTGAAAATGCAGAAAAAAGACAAAAAAGGAGCTTTGAAAGATTATGATGAAGCCATCAAGAGAAATTCAACCTACAGCGGAGATTACATTAACAGAGGCGTATTAAACACGGAAAACAAAAATTTTAGGCAAGCTCTGGAAGATTACGATAAAGCAATTTCACTGGACAAAAACAATGAATTGGCTTATTTCAACAGAGGTTTACTCAGAGCCAGTCTTGGAGATAAAAATAATGCTCTTGCAGACTTTGCAAAAGTTTTGGAACTCAATCCATCCAATACCGACGCTCTCTGGCAAAAAGCTACAGTAGAAAATGCACTGGGAAATTACTCGCAGTCCATAAAAGATTTTTCAAAAATTATCGAACAATATCCTTATTTTATCCCGGCCTACTCTGGAATAGCCGAAGCCTATCAGAAACTTGGTGATGAGAAAAATGCCTTCAGATACAGGCAAATGGCTTATAACATAGAACAAAACAAAAATAACATCAGGAAGGAAGAATTGGCTGCCGGCAATAAAATTGCAAAAGAAACCCAGAAAAATGTTTCTGAAAAGAATCTCGATTTCTTCAATCGTTTTGCTGTGCAGGATAAAAATGATACTGCCGGCGAATCAAAATATAACAACAACATTCGTGGAGCAGTACAAAACCGATATGCTGACGTTGTGAACGAAAAGAATTTTGTGCTGACTTATTACAGTAAAGCTGATGAAATTCGCAGAACCAATCTTTTCCATCTGTCCATTGAACGCTACAACAGCCAGAAAAAACTGCCGCTGCCCTTAAAAATTACCAATAACGAATTACCCCTGACAGCCGAGATGATCAGTCAGCATTTCGATGCTATCAACAATATTTCTGCGCAACTCGAACAAAACTCATCGGATGCAGATATTTATTTTGCCAGAGCCATTGAATTTGCTCTGGTGCAGGATTTTAAAAGCTCTATTGATGATTTGAACAAAGCCATTTCGCTCAAACCCGACTTTATGCCGGCTTATTTTACCCGAGCAAATATTCGATACAAAATGATTGAAACAAATTCCAATGGAAATTTAGGTGGTTCTGCCAACAAACCGGTTAACGACATTGGTTCCAATAATCAATTGAAATTTGATATGGAACTAATTCTGAGAGATTATGATAAGGTCATAGAATTGGTTCCCGATTTCACGTTTGCCTATTACAACAAAGCCAATGTTTTAACTGCCATTCGCGATTTTCGTTCGGCTGTAAGTTACTACAGCAAAGCCATAGATATTGATCCCGACTTTGCAGAAGCCTATTTTAATCGGGGATTAACTTATCTGTTTATTGGAGACGACAAAAACGGACTGTCGGATTTGAGCAAAGCCGGAGAATTGGGAATTTATAAAAGCTATAATCTGATTCAAAGATTCAAGCAGCAGAAAGAAAACTAAATTTTAATGGCAAATTTTTTCAAGCGGCTATCCAGCATGTGAGGAGGTATTATTTTCTTCAGGCTGTCAGCAACCGCATTCAACAAACCTTCGCGAACATAATCGTTTCTAATGACGATGGAAATTTCTCTGGTGGCTTCGGGTTGAACGATATTTCGAAGATTCTTTTTCTGCTCTTCAGTAAGTGACTCAACATGCAATTCGGGAATTACCGTATAACCTCCGTTGATATCCACAATTTTCACCAATGTTTCAATACTGCCGGCTTCGTACATGTAATTATGAACTTTCATTTGGTCGCAGAAATTGAAAATCTGATTTCTGAAACAATGACCTTCTTCCAGCACCCAAAGATGCTCCAACGGCAAATTGTTGGCCGACAATTCTTCTAACTCATAAATTGGTTCGCCGGGAGAAATATAGGCAATAAATTTTTCGTAATAAACAGGAATTTCGAGCAAGTCAGGATTGTTAAGTGGCGTTGCCAATATCGCCATATCAATTTCGGCAGTTTTCAACTTCTGAATAATGGTGTCGGTACGCATTTCCGTTATTTTCAACGAGACTTCCGGATAATCGTTTCTGAACAAGGCAATAAAACGCGGCAAAAGATAGGAAGCAATAGTTGGAATAATTGCCAGATTCAAATTTCCCGAAACAGTTTCCTTTTCTTTCCGTAACATTTCTTTCAACTGATTGGTCTGATAAAGAATAATTTGAGCCTGAGCAATAATTTTCTCTCCCATTTCGGTGGGCTGAATGGGATGCTGGGAGCGGTCAAATATCTTGCAGTCAAGTTCTTCTTCCAATTTTTGAATCATGGCGCTCAAAGTTGGCTGAGTTACCTGACACAATTCGGCAGCTTTCATAAAATGACCCGTTTTATATACTGCCAGAATATATTCCAATTGCTGTAAAGTCATGTCGAGAAATTATTAAATTAAAGTGAGTTCGATATAATGATTACAGGCTATAATCACAAAATTAGGATAATTAATCAGGTAATAAGGTTTATTCTTTTTGTTGATTATCGTTACTACGGTTTTATTTAAAAAACAAGGTTCATTCTTTGAATATAAAGACCTTATTTAAACAAAACTAATCTCAGTAATAGGAGAATTTTCCCCTTTTTCATCTTCACTAATTTTTAATTACTTATAAAACATTCTTATACCTAACTCAATTTTAACCAATTAAATTAGCTTTGATTTATTTCTAAATAGTGTCCATGAATGTTCGCTGCACTTTGTTGAAAATAACAATTCCAACCGCCAGAAGAACAACCATAAAACCAAAACTGTAAGCCAATTGCCCCCAGCTGAAAGTTCCTACACCCATAGTTCCGTACTTGAAAGCCTCAATAATGGATGTCAGCGGATTCAGCGCCATAATCCATTGACGATCGGGGGACATGGTGCTTAAAGGATAAATAATTGGCGTAGCATACATCCACAACTGTACGATAAAATTGAACAAAATAGTTAAATCGCGATACTTGGTGGTAAGTGAAGAAATAATTACGCCGAAGCCAAGTGATAAGCCGGCCAGCATAAGAATCAGTACAGGAACGAGCAAAATATAAATATTAGGCTCAACATGAACGCCTTTAATCAAATAAAAAACATATACGGCAACAAACAGCAAAAACTGAATAAACATCCGCACAAGGTTGGAAGCGACGGTAGAAAGTGGAACAATCAGTCGTGGAAAATAAACTTTTCCGAAAATATTCTGATTGTCGATAAAAGTACTGGAAGTTTTGGTTAAACAATCGGCAAAATACTGCCAGCAAACAATGCCGGCCAAATAAAACATGGGCTGTGGTAATCCATCGGTCGGGATGCCGGCTATACCGCCAAAAACAACCATGTACATGATGGTTGTCAATGCCGGTTGAATGAAAAACCACGCAGGGCCCAAAATGGTTTGCTTGTATTGCGTTACGATATTGCGCTTAACGAACATGGAAAATAAATCCTTATTTCTCCATAATTCCTTAAAGTCTATTTCCAACAAACTGCTTTTGGGCTTGATAACTGTTTCGGTAATATTATCCATACAATATTCTCTCAGTAAAATCAACAAATTATGTATATTTTGTCATCAAACTCCAATACCTTCATAAGTAAATCCCAATTCTTGAAGTTCTTTTTTGTCGTAAATATTTCGTCCATCAAGAATCAAAGGATTTTTCATTGCTTTCCTGATAACGCCCCAACTCGGCATTCTGAATTCTTTCCATTCGGTAACCAGCAACAGAGCTTCCGATTCTAAAGCAGCATCGTAAATATCGGAAGCAAAATGAATTTTGTCAAGAAATTCAGGCAAAATTTTGCTCAACGCTGTTTTTGCTTCGGGCATGGCCACCGGATCGTAAACACGAACATGGCATCCGGCTTTTGCCAATTTCTCTGTCAACAACAACGCAGGAGCTTCACGAACATCATCTGTATTTGGCTTAAATGATAATCCCCAAATGGCAATGGTTTTCCCTTCTAAATTTTCACCCAAATGCTTAATCAATTTATGGTAAAGAATTTCTTTCTGAGTATTATTTACTTCTTCTACAGCTTTCAATACTTTCATTTCGTATCCTTTTTCCCTTGCAGTCTGTATAAGAGCTTTAATGTCTTTTGGGAAGCAGGAACCACCGTAACCACAGCCGGCATACAGGAATTTACTGCCAATGCGCTGATCGGTACCAATACCTTTTCTTACCATATTTACATCGGCACCCACAATTTCGCAAAGGTTGGCAATATCGTTCATAAAACTGATACGTGTTGCCAGCATTGAATTAGCTGCATATTTTGTCATTTCTGCGGAAGGAATATCCATAAAAATAACACGAAAATTGTTGATCAGGAAAGGACGGTACAAGCGGGTAAAAATCTCGCGTGCTTTCTCGCTTTCCACACCCACAATAACTCTGTCGGGACTCATGAAATCTTTTATGGCATCACCTTCTTTCAGAAATTCGGGATTGGAAGCCACATCAAATTCAATTGACAACCCGCGTTTGTCCAATTCATTCTGGATAGTTTGGCGAACAAGTTTTGCTGTTCCTACGGGAACCGTACTTTTGGTTACCAGCAATACATATTGATTCATGTTTTGCCCTATGGTGCGTGCCACATCAAAAACATACCTTAAATCGGCACTTCCATCTTCACCGGGAGGTGTTCCTACAGCACTGAAAATTACCTGAACATCGTCCAGGACATCGGTTAGTTTTGTAGTAAAATGCAAACGACCAGCTTTGACATTGTGTAAAACCATATCTTCCAATCCCGGTTCATAAATTGGAATTATGCCGCTTTTCAATTTTTCTATTTTTTGTTCATCAATATCCACACACGTAACATCGATTCCCATTTCGGCAAAACAAGTACCGGTAACCAAACCGACGTACCCGGTTCCAACAATAGCTATTTCCATATTATCAAGTTAATTTTTTCCCTATTAAAAATGTCCAAATCATGAAAAAACATAATTGTTTACTACTTGACGAATTCCATCTTCAAGAGTAATTTTTGGTTTCCAACCCAAAGCATTCAGTTTGGAAACATCCAGTAATTTTTGTGGAGTACCATCCGGTTTTGATGCATCCCAAACAATTTTTCCTTCGTAACCTACAATTTTTTTTATAATTTCAGCCAAGTCTTTTATTCGAATATCTTCACCACAACCAATATTGACGTGTGAAGGCACAGCATCGGGTGCGTCGTAATGGAAAAACAAATGAACGGCAGCGTCAGCCATATCGTCAACATGTAGAAATTCACGAAGTGGGCTGCCGGTTCCCCAAAGTGTAATCGAAACTTCCTGACCTTTGCGTGAAATACCGTATTTTTCAAGAACTTTCAACAAAATTTCTTCGCTATAAGTGCCATTAACTCCCTCAATGGGATGTTTTTGAAAATCTTTTCTCAAACTTTCAAAATCGTTTTCCATCAAGTATTTTCCCAAGAGCATTTTTCTTATCAAAGCCGGCAATACGTGCGATTTCTCAAGATCATAATTATCATTGGGACCGTAAAGATTGGTGGGCATCACCGAAATAAAATTACAGCCATACTGAGCATGATAAGCTTCACACATTTTTATACCTGCAATTTTTGCAATGGCATAAGGCTCGTTGGTTGGTTCCAGCTCACCTGTTAGCAGGTATTCTTCCTTAATAGGTTGCTTGGCCAAACGTGGATAAATGCACGAAGAGCCAAGAAACAAGAGTTTTTTTATCCCATGCAGATAACTTTGATGAATGACATGATTCTGTATCATCAAATTTTCATAAATAAACTGGGCCCGCAAAGTATTGTTGGCCACAATTCCGCCCACTTTGGCAGCTGCCAGCACAACATATTCCGGTTGTTCTTCATCAAAAAAACGGGCTACCGAAATTTGATTCAACAAATCGAGTTCTTTCCTGGTTCGTCCAACTATGTTGGAAAATCCTTTATTTTGCAAATTTCGCATAATCGCCGAACCTACCATCCCTTTGTGTCCGGCTATATATATTTTGGAATTTTTATCCATTGTAAATTTTATAATTATTCAAAATAATTCAGCACTTTAAAGCCGCCATTTTTTAAATGTAGCTCCTTTTTCATAAGTTTAATATCTGACTGCATCATGTCCTTGATCAATGCCTCCAAATCATATTCAGGTTGCCAGTTCAATTTGGTTCTGGCTTTCGTTGCATCACCCATCAACAAATCCACTTCAGTCGGACGGAAATAAGTTGGATCAACTTCTATCACAGGATGTTTGAGAGATTTTACCAACGACAAAAATTCTTCTCCTATTTTTTGCACAAAAAGTGGCTCATCTATTTGCACAATGTATCCTTTTTCTTTCAAATCTTTTCCCTCAAATGCTATCGTCAAGCCCATCTGTTCAAAAGCCAATCGAACAAATTCCCTGACTTCTGTGGTTTTTCCCGTTGCAATTACATAATCATCGGGTTGATCCTGCTGTAAAATCAAATACATTGCTTTCACATAATCGCGGGCATGTCCCCAATCTCGTTTGGAGGACAAATTTCCCAGAAAAAGATTTTTTTGCAAGCCCAATGCTATTCTGGATGCAGCACGCGTAATTTTTCGCGTAACAAAAGTTTCACCACGCAATGGCGATTCATGATTGAACAAAATGCCATTGCTGGCATGAATTCCATAAGCTTCTCTATAATTTACTGTAATCCAGTAACCATAAAGTTTTGCCACAGCATACGGTGAACGTGGATAAAAAGGAGTTTTTTCGGTTTGTGGAGTTTCTTGAACCAAACCATACAATTCGGAAGTTGAAGCCTGATAAAATTTTGTTTTTTCGGTAAGTCCCAATAAACGAATAGCTTCCAGCAAACGTAAAGTTCCTATTCCATCTGCATTGGCGGTGTATTCCGGTGTATCAAAACTCACTTTTACATGGCTCATGGCAGCAAGATTGTAGATTTCATCAGGTTGAGTTTCCTGAATAATTCTTGTCAAATTCAACGAATCGGTCATATCGCCATAGTGCAAAACAAAATTCCGGTTTTGTTCATGAGGATCTTGGTATAAATGATCAATTCTGTCGGTATTGAACAATGAAGAACGACGTTTTATTCCATGAACCAAATAGCCTTTTTTCAAAAGAAAATCAGCCAGATAAGCACCATCCTGACCCGTAATACCTGTAATTAATGCTACTTTTTTGTTTTCCATAATGCTAATTTTTTGACAAAGAAATTTCTTTGCAGCTCATTTATATTTCATTATCATCTTCATAGTACCTGCGTTGTTCTTCAAGTTTCTGTCCTTTGGACGAATAATAACCATATTTATAAGTATACCCATATTTATAGGAATAGTAATTGCCATCTGTTTCCACATCAGTAAATACCACATAAAATTTGGTCAATTTGTCGGTTACAATCTGGTTAACAACATTTTTGAAAAATTCCTTATCGGTTTTTTTGTTTCGCACGACCAGCAAATTAACATCGGCCAATGAAGCCAGTGAGAAACTGTCGGTAACCAAACCTATTGGGCTCGAATCCAGTATAATATAATCGTATCTTTTCCGAAGTTCATCAATCATTTCTATAATTTTATCAGACCGAATCAATTCAGCAGGATTTGGTGGAACCGTACCGGCAAAAATCACATCGTAATTAACATCAGGAACGACGTTAATAATTTCATCCAGCGTACATTCATTAATCAGATAATTGGTTAAACCCTTGGGGTGATTCACATGAAAACGCTTATTTATTGCCGGTTTTCTGACATCAACATCCATAAGCAGCGTTTTACGATTTGTCATTCCGTACACACCGGCCAAATTTGTTGAAAAGAAAGTTTTCCCATCCCCGGCATCTGCAGAAGTTACCATAATTACAATATTCGTTTTACGACGAACAACAAATTCGATACGGGTACGAATTACTCTGAACATTTCAGTAAAAGAAGACTTGGGATTTTTCAATGTCAAATAGGGTAAATCGGTTTTAACATGCCTTATAATCCCAATTACAGGGAAAGGAGATCTTTTTTCAATTTCCTTAATCGAACGAATAGTATTATTTAATACCTCTTTAAGTACAATAATCAAAGTTGGAATTAAAATACCCAGTACAAGGTAAATAAGCATGGTATTGGATTTGTCATCGCCGTTAATTACAGATATTGTACGAGCTTTGTCCAATATGTTGTTATCAGGAGTATTGGAAGCCTTTTGAATTTCGGCTTCTGCCCTCTTTTGGAGGAAAAAAGTATAATAATTGTCGTTGACCTTGTAATTTCTTTCAATTCCAATAATTTCCAATTCTTTTTTAGGGAGTTCGGCAATTTGGCTGTTAACGTCTGCTAGAAGGCGATTGACTTCATTTTTTTCGATTTCCAACGAAGCCCTCATATTTTTTATCAATTCAAAAATTGAAGTTTTAACATTTTCTATGGCTTTGGTATATTTGGCATAATAAATATTCTTTTCGGTCAATTCGCTACGTTGCAAATATAAATCGTTGATTTGTTGAACCAATTGCATTAACAAAGGCTCATTCAGCCCGAGATTCGAAGGAGCAACCACTGTTCCTTCTTCAAAATTGCCTGCGAGATATTTGTTCAGATAATTCAGATATGTTTCCTTGAGTCTTAACTCGGCTTTCTTTTCATCCAACGAATTGGCCTTACTCATCAATTCACTACCATGACTTGAAATATCAATGATTTGATTATCCTTTCTAAATCGTGTCATTTCATCTTCGGAAACAGACAGGGATTTAGATACCTCCGATAATTGTTCATTAATGAATTGAATAGTTTTGGAGGCAACATCGTTTTTCTTTTTTAAGTTTTCTTCTAAAAATGTTTCACCCAATTTATTGATAAAATCGACATCTCTTTCCGGCGTTTGACTAACTAATGAAACTTCAAGAACCGACGAACCTTCCATCAGAAATTTTGAATTTAATCGCGATTTAAAATCAGAAATAAGCGATTCTCTGGTACGTAAACGAAAATACATTTCTAATTCCTTATAATTATCATTTACGCTTTTTACGGTCATAAAAAATAAATTATGCTCAAGCGGCACGCCTAAACGACCGTTTATGGGAGTACTTGGAATACTTTTGTTGTCATGTGGACTGATAGTGAAAGTCCCATCGGGATGAAGAGAAATTTTAAAAAGTAATTCGTAAGCTTCCGGAGCCACATAATCAGTTTCAATAATAATGGGTGTAGTTTTATAAAGATTACGTGTCCTGAAACGGCCAATAGAAATATAGTCGACTTTCATAAATGGAAGACTGTCAACTGCTTTCCCTATTAAATCATACGAATTGAGAATTATAACTTGATTATTTGTGTTTTGATAAGCACCTTCCAAACCAAAACCTTCCATAAAATCTTGTGAACTTGACCGAGATCTATTTTCGTTAATTATAAGAGTAGCTTTGCTTTGATAAAGAGGCATCCAACTTCTGTTTTTTAAATACCCTCCAATAATAAAAATGGGAATAAATATTAAAAACAAATACCAGTTTTGGATGAAAAGATGAAGCCACTTTTGAAAATCAAAGGAGGATTCTTCTTCAGTAAAGTTTTGGTTAATGCTGTCTGTATCCGGATTCATATATTAGAATAAAAGATCGGTTTATGCTGTGAATTTACAATTTGATATAATATAAAACACTGAACAATAAAGTTAAAGAAGACGAAATCAGCCCAAGAAAAGAAGAATAATTGTTCACTTTAAAAAAGCTCGACGATGCCCGCTGCACATAAATAATATCGTTTGGGTAAACATAATAGTATTTCGATTCAATTATACTTGCCGGACGAATATCAAACTCCAATATTTCGGTTTTCCCCTCCTCTGACCGTAAAATTTTCACATGCCGGAAATCACCGGAAAGTTTCAAATCACCAGACAGGGACAAAGCCTGATAAATAGTAAGTTTATCCTTATATACAGGGAAAACGCCTGTCCCTGCTTCTCCAATTACCGTAAATGATTTATTGGCAATACTCAGTTTCACTTCAGCATCAGGAATAATTTCCCTGAATTCTTCCTTCAACAAATTCTCAGCTTCATTTATGGTCAATCCTTTCACCTGAACGCGATTTAAAAAGGGAATGTCCACAGTACCATCCGGATAAACGCGGTAAGAAATCATCTGATTGCTATTGCCTGACTGATTGGAAGAAATCAATTTTGAAATGGTTTCATCCGTAGTGATCAAACGAAAAATAATTTCGTCATTAACACAAAT
>Ga0116192_1000542_pt1 | contig 28358 bp, 32 predicted proteins | sample AD_UKC113_MetaG_FD_89876 | JGI IMG/M metagenome (GOLD analysis project Ga0116192, IMG submission 89876) | Active sludge microbial communities of municipal wastewater-treating anaerobic digesters from Hong Kong - AD_UKC113_MetaG | ecosystem: Engineered > Bioreactor > Anaerobic > Digestate...
GAGCCAAGGTTATTGGTATCGGTAATGCCATCCAGAACCAGGATAAAGGGATTCTCGTTCCTCTCTCTGGCCCTTTCTATGATGTCGTCCACCTCCACATACTCCTGAGCCGCCACCTCCAGGATAACACCCTGGTGGATGCGGGTCTGGGACATGGTGTCCAGCTTAAAGCGTTCCAGATACTGAATGGGCACGTTCTTCTCCCTGGCAATGGCGGCAATCCTTAATAAGGAAGGATCATCATTGCCCTTTTCCACATAGAGCTTATTGAGCGGTCTTCCGGATTTCAGGGCCTCCAGCACAGGGTTTCTGCCTTCTACCCTATCCTCGCGATCCAGCTCTTCAGCAAAGCTGTTTTCAGCAGGCGCTTGCTTGCTTATATAGGCCTCATCCTGGGGTCTCTTCTTTTCAAAGGTCTTGCCCGAAGTACGGGAACCCTTGCCCTCATAATGACGGGCACCTTTGTTCCCGGGCTTCTCATAGTCCCGTCTGGTTCTCACAGCCGGTTCTTCTTCGGGGATATAGCCCTTGAACTTTGATTTACCCTTGCCTGCGCCTTTTTTGGTAATCCGATAGCCGCCGGTGCTCCAATCGGTGCTTCTCCATTGCACATCAGAGCCTTCCTGCCTGTCTCCTCTGCCCCTTTGGCTGCCTGAGCTTCTGGGCTTATCGGTTTTTCTTGTTCTTGATCCCGAGGGTTTTCCATCTTTGAAACCTGACGGTTTCCTAGCCCCTCTGCCGGAGCTATTTTGATTCTTCATGGTGTTCAGTCTCCATTTCAGGTTTTTCTATGATAGTTGCGGCCTTAAGCATCAGGGCATTCAGTCTTTCCTGCTGGCCGGTAAGATGTAAGAACCCCAAAACGGCCTCAAAGGCCGTTGCATACTTATAGTCCTGAATATCAGCATTTTTCGGTACCGTGGTTGACTTGGCATTCCTTCCCCGCCTGAAGATATAGGTCTCGTCCTCGGTGAAGCCCGCCATTAAGATTTTGGATACCTTGGCCTGGGAGGATGCCTTCACATAATCGGTCGCATAAAGGTGAAGCTGGTGTGAGGTTCCTTTTCTCTCTAAAATTAATCTTTCCCGAATAAAGAGATTAAATACCGCATCACCCATAAAGGCCAGAACGGCTGGTTGCATGAGCCTCACTTCATCTGTTGTCATAGCCATCTTCACCATCTCCATCAATTGCCATAAAAAGTCACTGACCCATTATACTCCATGACCTTAATGGCTGCAATCCTATCTTTTGCGGAGGACCTTATACAATATTCCACAAGGAGGGGATCTTAAAGAAGGGCAGAAACTCACCCCAGCCTATGAAGAAGGAGAAAACAAAATGAATCAGAGGAACGGCCAGTATACTGAAGGCCAGATACTTCAAAGTCTGATCACTCTTCATTTTCAGGGCCAGGGGCGGCAGGAAAACAGTGATAAGTACAGGAAGCGCATAATAAAGGAAGGCCGGAAGCTTCAGAAAATTGCCGTAACGGGCAATCAGGAAGCTTCCGTATACCGTAATCATCCCAATGATATTAATCAGGAAGGACTTATTCCTGTACTGGGTGCCTAAGACCAGTCGAATCACGCAGAGGAAAGCCATGTATGTAACAGCAGTGATAACGATAAAGCGAAAGGACTGATCCATTATGGCCTCCCTCCTTTATTTCACAACAATATTAATCAAACGACCCTTAACCACAATCACCTTCACAACATTCTTGCCTGCCAGATAGGTCTGTGAACGGGAGTCCTTGAGGGTAATCTCTTCAATTTCCTTATTATCAGCCGAGGAGGGAACATTGATCTTGAACTTGATCTGTCCGTTGAACTGAACGGCAATCTCCACCTCGTCACGAACCAGGGCGCTTTCATCATGCACAGGCCATGGAGCATTGAAGATGGAGAAGGGCTTGCCCATGAGCTCCCACATTTCTTCGGCAAAATGGGGTGCAAAAGGCGCCATCAGCTTAAGCAGGTCTGTGACGGTGTCCTCCAGAAGCCCTCTGTTCTTCTGAGGCAGCGCATCATACTTATAAATAGCGTTAACCAGCTCCATAGTACGCGCAATGGCAGTATTGAACTGGAACTGCTCGGTATCGATGGTGACATTCTTGATAGCGTTATGTCTAACCAGGTTAAGCTCCTTTTCCTCGGCGCCCATTTCAGTTATGCCAGGTTCATTGCGCTCGGCCACCAGCTTCTCAACCAGTCTTTCAACACGGCCTACAAAACGATCCATGGCCTTGATACCGTCATCACTCCAAGGACCGCCCTCCACATAGGCAAAGCCAAAGGCCAGGTACATTCTGAAGATATCGGAGCCGTACTTCTGGATGTACTCGTCAGGCAGCACAGTATTTCCTCTGGACTTGGACATCTTTTGTCCGTCAGCGCCCAGGATGGTTCCCTGGTGAACCAGCGACAGGAAGGGCTCATCAAAATCAAGATAACCCATATCCCGGAGGGCCTTGGTGAAGAAGCGGGCATACAGAAGGTGCATGGCCGCATGCTCGGCACCGCCCACGTACTTATCCACGGGCAGCATCTTGTTTATCCACTCACGGTTAAAAGCCTCTTTATCGTTCTTGTTGTCCGGATACCTTAAGAAATACCAGCTTGAGCATACAAAGGTGTCCAGGGTATCCGAATCCCTCTTGGCAGGACCGCCGCAGCAGGGACAGGTGGTATTGATATACTCCTCGCATTTGGCCAGCGGAGATTCTCCGTCGGGGGTAAATTTCACGTTATAGGGAAGCTCTACGGGAAGCTGATCCTCGGGCACAGGTACAATACCGCATTTCTCACAGTAGATAATGGGAATGGGCGCACCCCAATAGCGCTGTCTGGAAACCAGCCAGTCCCTCAAGCGGTAGGTGACCTTAAGCTCGCCCTTGCCTTCTTTTTCAAGCTTCTTAACAATGGCAACACGCGCCTCTTCCGAGGTTATGCCGTCAAACTCCTGGCTTCCGGTCAGAATACCGTACTCGGTAAAGGGAAGGGTATCATCCACACCGTCCTTGCCCTTGATAACTCTGACAATATCCAAACCGAACTTGGTGGCAAATTCATAGTCTCTTTCGTCATGAGCCGGTACAGCCATAACACAGCCCGTGCCGTAGCCGGCCAGTACATAGTCGGCGATCCAGATCTGAACCTTTTGGCCGGTCAGGGGATGAATGGCATAGGCCCCTGTGAACACACCCGTCTTTTCACGAACGGTGGAGAGACGGTCTATCTCGGAAACCTTCTTGACCTGTTCCCTGTAGGCCTCCACCTGCCCCTTATATTCATCGGTGGTAATCTGGTCCACAAGCTCATTCTCGGGTGCAAGCACCACATAGGTCACGCCGTAAAGGGTATCGGCACGAGTGGTGAAGACCCGGAAGGAGAGATCCTTGTTTTCAACCTTGAACTCAATCTCGGCGCCTTCGGAACGTCCAATCCAGTTGGTCTGGATCTTCTTGGTCTTCTCGGGCCAATCCAGCTTGGGCAGGCAATCCAGGAGCTCCTGGGCATACTCGGTGATCTTAAAGAACCATTGGGTCAGGTTCTTTTTGGTCACCTCAGTACCGCAGCGCTCGCATCCGCCCTCTACCACCTGTTCATTGGCCAGCACGGTCTTACAGCTTGGGCACCAGTTAACAGGCGCATTCTTGCGGTAGGCCAGCCCCTTCTTATAGAGCTGGAGGAAGATCCACTGGGTCCATTTATAGTATTCGGGTGCGCAGGTCACCACTTCGTAGTCCCAGTCAAAGGTGGCGCCCATTTCCTTGAGCTGCCTTTCCATGGTCTCTATGTTCTTCAATGTGGAATCCTTGGGATGAATACCTGTTTTAATGGCATAGTTCTCAGCGGGAAGACCAAAGGCATCAAAGCCCTGGGGATGGAACACATTGTAACCCTGCATTCTCTTCATTCTCGCCCAGGAGTCAGTCAGGCCGAAATTGTACCAGTGTCCCACATGCAGTTTGGCGCCTGAAGGATAGGAGAACATTTCAAGACAATAGAGCTTCTTGTCCAGGTTATCCCTGTCGAAGCGGTAAAGCTGGCTTTCCTCCCACTTCTTCTGCCATTTTTTATCCACCTGTGTTGAGTATTTCATACGATAACCCTCCATATGTTGAGCCTAAAGCATGCCCATAGCATGGGCCATGCCAAGGCACAGATATATCCTTACGCATTACGAGCCTTGAGAATAATCTCCTTGCCGTCCTGCCATAGTCTTTCCAAACCATAAAACTCTCGGTCTTCTTCATGGAAGATGTGCACCACTACGTCACCGTAGTCCATCAAAATCCAACGGGCGGTATTGTAACCCTCGATATGAAGGGGATTAAGCCCCTTTTCCTTAAGCTTCTCTTCTACATTATCAGCCAGGGACTTAATATGGGTTACCGAGGTTCCGCTGGCCATCACAAAATAGTGGGCAATGGTGGTCAGATGGCTGATATCAATAGCCCTGACATCCTTTGCCTTCTTGTCGTCCAAAGCATCGAGCGCAGTATCAAGAATCCATTGAATATTGTCCATTGTACCAATCAAGTTCCTTTCTTACGAAAAGTATGTATCTGGCGGGGTCGGTATTTCAATGCTCTCGGGTTTCAGTATAACATGAAAAAAAGTACCAATTCAACGTTCCCAACGGGCAAAGGTGCCACAGGGCAGGATAATGGACGAATCAGTCACCGGAAGTCCCACCTCGCCACAGGTAACCCTTCCACCAAACCGTCTTCTGATGCACAGTTCCACTATATTGGCCGAAACCTGGGGTGAAAAACCCGTGGTATAGGAATTAAGCAGGAAAAACACCGGTTCCTCGCTCATCACATCCTTGAGCACATCCACCAATGCAAACAGCTCGTCCTCCAGCTTCCACAGCTCGCCATTGGGACCCCGGCCATAGGAGGGCGGGTCCATAATAATGGCATCGTACCGTCTTCCCCGGCGAATTTCCCTTTGCACAAACTTCATACAATCGTCAACAATGAACCGGACGGGCCGGTCGCTGAGTCCCGAAAGGGCCACATTTTCCTTGGCCCAGCTCACCATGCCCTTGGAGGCATCCACATGGCAGACTGAAGCCCCCGCTGCCAGGCAGGCGCAGGTAGCTCCCCCCGTATAGGCAAAAAGATTGAGCACCGAGACGGGCTTCCCGGCTTTGGTAATCTTCTCGGTCATCCAGTCCCAGTTGGCAGCCTGCTCGGGGAAAAGCCCTGTATGCTTAAAGCCCGTAGGTTCAATCTTAAAGGTCAGGTTCTTATAGCGCACTGTCCAGGAGGAAGGAATCTTTCTTTTATACTCCCATTCTCCGCCTCCCGACTTGCTTCTGTGGTAATGGGCATCCACCTTATCCTTAACATCCTTTTTGGTCCATGGCCATATGGCCTGGGGATCGGGCCTGCGTAGCCTGGTTCCGTTCCAGTCCTCCACTTTTTCACCGTTTCCTGCGTCCAAAAGCTTATAGTCAATCCATTGATCTGCAATTATCATTGCTGTAGCAACTCTCCCATTGTATTTCTTAAGACTTCATTCCAAATTCATTGATTCATAGTATGACCAAACGGGGCCAGCCCTAGACGGGGATCAGGAGAAACCAAAGAAACGAAGGATTTGTTTTCCCAAAGGATTCTCCACTAGCATCAGGCCCAGGGATACATAAACAACAGCGATGAGGAACAGGCCGGGTATCCCCAATAACAGCCCCTTGGCGCTTCCCTTGATTCTCTCGGGCTTTTCCACTGTTTTTTGGGTGGAAGCCCGCACTATCAATAATAACCCAAAGATGACAATCAGGCTGAAAACCAGCGCGAAGGCCAGAACAACCGACATGACTCCCAAAAGCTCCTTGAGCGACATGCCATAGGCAGAGGCCATTTCCAGAAACGCGGGCGTTTCAAAGGGATCGGTAACCACCTGAACCTGGGCCCCCTCCGATGCTCTGGTGGCAAGGTTGGACATAAGGGTCAGAAGTCCGTTATTCATAAAATGTAGAATCATGCCGTTGAAGATGGAGCCCGTTCTATAGGTCACATAAGCGGCGATTAAGCCAATAAGGGTCTGGGCCGCCAGGCGCTGAAAATCAAAATGGAACAGGCCAAAGAGCAAACCGCTCAAGAAGATGGACCAGCCTGCACCCAATCCCTCCATGCCCCTCTGGATAAGACCTCTGAACAGGAATTCCTCACAGATGGCGGGCAGCACAGCCACAAGCAAAAGGGACACCAGAACGCCCTGATTCATAAACTCGCCCACATCGCCGGTAATCAAAACCCTGCCAAAAACGGCCTTAACCCCAAAAAGGGCAAGAAATCCGGCACAAAAGCCCGCAATCACCATGACGGGGCTTATCACGAGCATGAGCAGAACCTCCAGGGGCCTCGGCGCCTTTAAGCGGAAGGTCTTCTTAATGTCATAGCCCCTTGCCCAGGCCAGGACCAGCGGCGGCACCAGGAAGAACATCACTTGAGAAATTATAAGATTGATGGTGTCATTGAACTGGAATTTGACAACGATCTGGGACACATACACATAATACAGGGCTACAACGGTATAGAGTATTCCCGAGTCAAAGGGCACGGGAAGCAGCCTTCTTGTACGAACTTGTTCGCCATCCATCATAAACATCCTCACATTATCCTGCTATAGGAAGAATTAAAACACTTATTTTTAAATCCCGGCAAGCCATGTCCTTAAAAGATTACTTCACTGTTCCCACTCTGGAGAGAGGCCACAGAAGGAACCGTACCTTGCCTTCTACCGACTTGATGCTGATGCAGCCAAAGTTGCGGCTGTCCTTGGAAATCTCCCGGTTGTCCCCCAGTACAAATAAATGACCCTCGGGTACGGTAAGGGGATAGGTTTGATCCCTGGGCGGGGTCAAGCCCACCACATAGGACTTGTTTTCAAGCTCTCCGTTAATATAGACCGCTCCCTCGGGAGTGATATCAATAACATCGCCGGGTAGTCCAATGATGCGCTTTACATAGCGTTCATTGACCTTCTGCTCCTTGGGTCTGAACCGATCGGCAATATCGATGAACTTAAGGCTGATCTCATCCCACAGGCCCTGTTTTTCCCTGCCGTTAGCCAAAAACAGGATAACATCTTCCCGTTTCAGACTGGATAAGTCGTCGGCAAAACGGTCAACATAAACCAGATCCCCTTCAAAGAGGGTATTGTGCATGGATGACTGATCGATGACCGGAAGGGCAAAGACCTTCACATTAAGTACAAACACAAGGACCACCGGGATAGCGATCACCAGCAGCCAGCTTAATATTTCCCTAAAAACCTTTCCTTTATCAGACAAGAAAAAGACCACCTTTCAAGACCTGGGCCTGATTCATAAAATCTTTCCAAGGTGCTTAATACCATAGTTGGCATGTGTATCAAAAAGGCCGCATATTTTTCATTATATCACTTTTTAAAGGCTCTATGTAAAGGGTCCGACCCCTTTCATCCCCAACTGAACACTTGCATCGGCTAAAGATCAATGATAGCATAGCTATAAGGAAACTTTAAGGAGTTGAGAAAGAAATGCCCGACCCTAAGCCTGAGAGACCGGATGTCAATGATTATCTGGAGTTTACCGATATCATCGACGGTGACCATCCCTCAGTTGAGGAAACCGCTGAGCAGCTTACATACGGTCTCAAGGACAGTATTTCAAAAGCCCGGGTCCTCTATCAGTTTGTAAAGGATCAAATCTTCCACTCATTTAAAATCAGTGCAACCAGTGTTACTAAAAAAGCCTCCGAAGTATTGGAAAAAGGTCATGGCATATGCTATGCCCAGGCCCATCTTTTAGCCGCTCTCATGAGAGCATCAGGCATACCCGCCGGATTCTGCTATCAGATTCTCTATGATCAGGAATTGGAACAGTTCGTGGTTCATGGCTTCAACGCCGTCTACCTCAAGGAGCTGGATAAATGGATCCGTCTGGATGCCAGCCGCGAGGATTCCTGGATCTTCAACACCGAGCAGGAAACACCCTTACTGTCAATTAATAAGGCTTTGAACGAGCATGACGATTTTGTCATTTACCAAACGCCAAGCCGGCGCGTTATAAAGGCTCTGGATACTGCTGAGACAGTAGAGGAATTGCGGCATCTTTTACCGGCCAAGATTTAAAAACGCTTCCTTAACAATGTCACATACAGGAATATCTGCTTTATCACCCGAATTATCATTCACCAGATAAAGCAGGTATTCAATATTTCCTTCGGGTCCGGTGATGGGAGAATAGGACAGACCCCTGATGGAAAAGCCCAGATTCTCTGCAACGGCCATAACGGCCTCTATCACTTCCTCATGAACCTTGGGATCCCGGACCACGCCTTTTTTGCCTACCTTGTCCCGTCCTGCCTCAAACTGAGGCTTTATCAGCGTAACCACCCTTCCCCCTTCCTTCAGAAGGTTTTTAAGCGGCGGAAGGATGAGCTTCAATGATATAAAGGAGACATCTGCCGAACCAAAGTCCAAGGGCTCAGGGATGGCCTCGGGAGTCACATACCGAAAATTGGTCCGCTCCATGCAGACCACCTTGGGATGATTCCGAAGCTCCCAGGCCAACTGGCCATAGCCCACATCAACGGCGTAAACCTTCTCGGCGCCATTCTTGAGCATCACATCGGTGAAGCCCCCGGTAGAGGCTCCCACATCCACACACACAGCCCCATTAAGATCCAGCCCAAACACACGAAGGGCCTTCTCCAGCTTAAGACCGCCCCGGCTAACATAGGGAATGGCATGGCCCTTAACCTCTATAGTGCAATCAGCCTCATAGGCGGCACCCGGCTTGTCGCTGCGCTCGCCATTGACATAGACCAGGCCGGCCATAATGGCCCCCTTGGCCTTTTCACGGCTTTCAAACAAACCTTTTTGAACCAGAATAACATCCAATCGTTCTTTTGCCATTTCATCCTCGCATTGCTGTGCTAATTTTGCTTTAAGCCGACAGACGAGCTATCAGGACTGCTTTATGGAGAAATCGTTTAATACGGCGGCTTTAATGCCCTGGGCATCTAACCCATAGCGCTTATAGATCAAATTTCTGTCCCCATGCTCAATGCCCCTGTCGGGAAGGGCCAGAATCTGAAGCTGCACATTTAAGCGGCTCATGCACAGAAGGTCAGTTATGTAGGCACTGAAGCCCCCACTCTGGATAAGATCCTGAACCAATACCACACGGCCTGTTTTCCCGGCCGAGGTCAGGATGAGCTCATCGTCCACAGGCCTTAAGAACCGAGGGTTGATGACCTCACAGGAGATGCCTTCCTTTTCTAACAGCTCCGAGGCCTCCAGCACCATGGGGACCATGGGCCCTACGCCAATGAGAGTCACATCCTTGCCTTCCTTAAGACATACCCCTTTGCCGTAGGCCAGGGGGCTGTCACTTCCTTCAAATTCGCAGCCCGAGCCCCTGGGGTACCGAATGGCAATGGGGCCGCTATGGCTGGTCACGGCATAATCCAGCATCTGGATCAGCTCATTGGGGGAGGCCGGAGAAAGGATGGCCACATGGGGAATGGTGTATAAATAGGCCACATCGTAGATGCCCTGATGGGTTTCCCCGTCATCCCCAACCACGCCGGCTCTGTCAATGGCGAAAACAACCTTAAGGTTTTGCAGGGCCACATCGTGAAGGATTTGATCATAGGCCCTTTGCAGGAATGTGGAATAGATGGCCACCACCGGGGTGACACCACCCATGGCCAGGCCTGCTGCCAGGGTAACCGCATGCTGCTCGGCAATGCCCACATCAAACAGGCGCTTGGGGAAGGCCTCTCTGAAAGCCCCCAGCCCCGTTCCGTCGGTCATGGCTGCGGTAATGGCGACAATGCGCTCATCCTTCAGGGCGAGGTCGCATAGCCTTTTGCCAAACACACTGGAATAGTTCACACTTCCCGGCTTAAGCACCTGGCCAGTCTCTATCTCAAAAGGGGCAATTCCATGGAAGACCGAGGGCTGTTCCTCAGCGTATTTATAGCCCTTACCCTTGACGGTGGTCACATGGACCAGAACGGGTCCCCTCATGGTCTTGGCCTGCTCAAAAACCGTCACCATCTCCCGGATATTATGGCCGTCAATGGGGCCATAATAGCGGAAACCCAAATCCTCAAAGAACATGGAGGGCACAAACATGCTCTTGACAGCGGCCTTGAGCTTATGGACGAACTTTCTGAGCCTCTTGCCCTTTCTGGGCAAGGAATCAATAAAGGCCAGCATGGACTCACGGGTTTTATAGTAAAAGGGTCTGACGCGCACCTTGCTTAAATAGCGGGAAAGCCCGCCCACATTGGGGGCGATGGACATGCCGTTGTCGTTGAGAATTATAAGGAGGTTGGTTCGGGAAATCCCCGCATCATTCAAAGCCTCCAGTGCCATTCCTCCCGAGAGGGCCCCATCCCCGATAACGGCGGCCACTGTATATTTCTCACCCTTTAAGTCCCTGGCCCGGGCCATGCCCAGAGCCGCTGAGATGGAGGTGCTGCTGTGGCCCGTATTAAAAGCATCATAGGGACTTTCCTGGGTCTTGGGAAAGCCCGACAATCCGCCAAGCTGTCTTAGGGTGCCAAAGGTATCCTTGCGGCCTGTGAGAATTTTATGAACATAGGTTTGGTGCCCCACATCCCAGACAATCTTATCCAAAGGGGCGTTAAGCACCTTGTGCAAAGCAAGGGTAAGCTCCACCACTCCAAGATTGGACGCAATATGCCCGCCCGTCTTGGAGACCGAGTGGATCATAAACTCTCGAATTTCCTCAGCAAGCTGATCTAATTCAGCATAACTCAGGCTTTTCAAGTCATTGGGGTTATTGATTCTATCTAATAGTTTACCATTATTCAAAAAGTGAACACCTCAAATCAATGGCTTTTTTAAACCTTTCCCTTTTTCTTCTTTTTCCTGGGCGCAAAGATGGAAAGTATCCGGCCAGCCTTATAGACAATATAGTTGGCATTATTGATGCCGATATTCTTGGCAAAGCCCTTGCCGCCCACGGTCAGCGCGGCAATAAAGGCCCCGATTATGACCTCTATCAGCGAGGCCTGGGCATGTTCGGAAAAGACGCGGAAGACAATGGCGGTTCCGGCTGCGCCGCTGACCACGCTGCAAATATCCCCCACCACATCATTGCAGAAGCTGGAGACCCTTGGCGCATTGCGAAGGAGCATAATGGACTGCCTGGCACCTCGAATCTTCTTGGAGGCCATGGAATGAAAAGGGGTCTCATCAGCGGCGGTAACGGCCATGCCCACCACGTCAAAGATAACACCAATTAATATAATGCCCAATACCACCAGGGCTGCAAAGGGCGCTGAGATTACTTTGAAGATGCTGTTAGAGCCAAAGAGAATCAACAGGGACAGGGTAAAGGAGACAAATGTAATAAAAAGACCCCAGAGAATATGCTTTTTCTCTATTCCAGAGCCTTTCTTAACCGGTATATTTTCTTTTGATAATTGAGCGTATTTATCAAAGAGCTTAAAGTACTTCCTCTCAGATTTATCTGGTTCCAAGGCAAAATCCTGCTTTCTTTTGGCAAGAGTTATTGAATCTATGTATTTAAAATTAAGCGGTATATCTTTCTAGAAAATTATCAACAGGATGGCAACAATACGAGTAAATTTTGCGTCTTAGGTCAGGCAGGTTTTCCCCACATGCTACCGAATCGTCACCAATCCGGTGGTTACCCTTTAAAGCCTGCGTTGAGAGGTTGCCCCCATCAAAGCCTGATCGCCACTCAGTACACACTGCAATCCCCGTATTGTCTCAATGACTGACAGCCTAGGGGTTTTCCCCATGAGTCTTACCCAACTTCTAGCCTCTTTTGCATCGTTGGTTTCAAACGGCAATATTGCTTATGTACCGGCCAGTACATAAACACCTGATCCGTTATCCCTCCAAACAACACTCAAGGCAGGCTACACTGTCCACAGCATCGAATAAAGCGATACCGCATGACAGGTTTACTCCCTCATCGTAGTCAAGATTTCTATCGCGTAGAAGCGAGGCAATCTGTCTCCCACAAGTGAGGGTCTCCGCGGAAAAGGGGTCATTTCCCGCATGCCATTGCAGGCTGCCCCTAAACCTTAACTCCCAGCATCAGCCCATCACTGGGCGTAACAAGCCGACACAAGGAACTTCATCGATGTGCCCTTTAACGGATTTTTAGGCCCGTCTTCGAAGCAGGCAGTACTGACTAGGATACTGCGCCATCCTGATGATTTTCTATGGAAGATAATTATACACTAAACGAGGGTTTTATGCAAACAGGATGCCTACCAGTATGCCCAGAGCGGCTCCGGCAATGACTTGTACGGGTGTATGACCTAATAGGACCTTCAATTCCTTCTCGAGCTTTATTTCCTTGGAATGGTAGACGAGCTTGTTAAGCACCTCGGCCTGTTTGCCTGCGGCTCGCCGGACCCCTGTGGCGTCGGCCATGACAATAAAGGCCAGAACCATGGCTATGGCAAAGATCCCCGAATCAAAGCCATACTGGATGCCCAGAACCGTTGCAAGGCAGACCGAGATGGCACTATGGGAGCTGGGCATTCCGCCCGAGGCCACAAACTTCCTGAAATCCACCTTGCGATGCTGTATGAAATAGGCTATGAACTTAATAAACTGTGCCAGAAACCATGCGAATATGGGCAGAATAACCGCCTTATTCGTAAAGATCTCTACAATAAAAGTCAACGCTACTTCTCCCCTTGCCTCACAATAGAAAAGCTATTTATCACGCTCAGCGATATATGCGGCCATTTGGATCAAAAACTCACTTTGCTTCATATCCTTCACCGCTTCTACAGCGTGCTCCACCGAAAGCCTCAGTTTCTCCTTGGCTGCTTTGATTCCCAAAAGGGTTACAAAGGTTGATTTATTGTTTCTTGCGTCACTTCTTAAGGGTTTTCCGACAATTTCGCTATTCCCTTCTACGTCCAGAATATCATCCTTGATTTGGAAGGCCAGACCAATATGCTCGGCATAGGTCTCCAAAGCATGGCATACATTCTCCCGGGCTTTGAGAATAAGGGCGGGAGTGAGTATGGCCGCTTTTATCAAAGCCCCTGTTTTCTTAAGATGCATGGTGCAAAGCTCATCATAGGTAAGCTTTCGTTCCTCCGCCTCCATATCTATGACCTGACCGCCAATCATACCCGCAGTTCCTGCGGCACGGGCGATATAGTGAGCAGCCGCAAGACAGGCCTCCTGGTTATCCTTGGTCTTAAAGGACGCCTCAAGCAAGATCTCATAGGCCAGATTGAGCAGCCCATCCCCAGCCAGAAGGGCCATGGCCTCACCGTAGACCTTATGGTTGGTGGGCCTTCCCCTGCGCATATCATCGTTATCCATGCAAGGCAGATCATCATGGATCAAGGAATAGGTGTGTATAAGCTCAATGGCGCAGGCAAAGGGCAGAACCTCTTGGGGATTGCCGCCCAGCATCTCACAGACAGCCAGGGACAAAACCGGCCTGAGCCGCTTTCCTCCGGCCAGGAGACTATAGTTCATGGCTTCAAGGATTCTTTTTTCGGGCACCTCCAGAACGGGCAGTTTTTCCCGTATCCATTGCTCCACTTGATCTGAATAGCGTTTTACATCGGTACTGAAACTCATTTTTCAATCCTCGGCGAGGAAGTCCTTCTCGACCACCCCGTCCTTTCCTTCTATCAATAAGGTAATGCGCTTTTCAATATCATCCAGTCGCTTGTTGCATAGCCTGACCAGGCTGACACCCTTTTCAAACATCTTGATGGAATCCTCCAGGGTCAGTTCCCCGCTTTCAAGAAGATTCACCACGCTCTCAAGCTCCATGGCTGCCTGTTCATAGGGCATATTGCTGAGTTCTTCGGCTTTTGCCATTCTTCCTTACCCCCTTCTATGGGATTTCCTTGGTATAGGAGACCTCAAACCTTCCGTCTTTTACTGTAATCCTCAGAGGATCTCCCGGTTTAAGATGCTTAGTTGATTTTATGACTTCTCCCTTAAGGTCATGTACCACAGCATAGCCCCGGCTGAGAACCGTCAAGGGGCTTAGGGCATTCAGTTTACCCGCCGCCAACTGCAGCGCCGCCCTGGTCTTCTCCACCTTACTGCGGCTATGGGAGATAAGCTGCTGCTCCAGCATATCCAGCCGGAGTCTTTTCTGGTTGATGGCCTCCAAAGGCCTTTGGAGGCTCCTTGAGTTCTTAAGCCTTAAAAGCCTTTCCCGCTCTTTATTGAGCCGATGCTTCAGGGACACCGAAAGCCTGCGCTCCATCTTCATGAGCTCCTGTTTCAGGGCCTCCTTCTCAGGCATGACCATTTCAGCAGCCGCCGAAGGGGTGGGCGCCCTAAGATCGGCCACAAAGTCGGAGATAGAATAATCGGTTTCATGGCCTACGGCTGAGATGATGGGAATCTCCGATTCCAATATGGCCCTTGCCAGACCCTCATCATTAAAGGGCCATAGATCCTCCAACGAACCGCCGCCCCGGGCCAGAATGATAACCTCTACATTCTTCAGGCGATTAAAGCACTGAATACCTTTGATAAGCTGTGGAGGGGCCTCGGCACCCTGAACGGCCGAACCATAGATAATCACCCGGGCATTGGGATAGCGCCGGTTGAGAATATGGGTAATGTCCCGAATCACCGCTCCCGTGGGGGAGGTAATGACACCAATGGCCTTGGGCAGACGTGGAATGGGTTTTTTCCTGGAGGGATCAAAAAAGCCCTGGGCCTCAAGCTTTTGCTTGAGCTGCTCAAAGGCCATATACAAGGCCCCCGTTCCATCGGGCTGCATATCATCCACATAGAGCTGATAGGCCCCACCCTGGGCATAAACCGACACATACCCCCGGGCGATGACCCGCATGCCTTCTTCGGGCCTGAATTTTAAGCGGCTGTTTTGGGATTTGAACATAACGGCCTTTATGACCGCCCCCTCATCCTTCAGGGAGAAATACATATGGCCCGAGGAATGGGCCTTAAAATTGGAGATCTCACCGATTACCCAGACATGAGAAAGCAGCCTATCGTTGTCAACAAGCTGCTTAATGTATCCTGTTAATTCTGAAACCGTTAGGGTATGATTCATGGAAACCTCCCTGTCAAGCATTGTTCAGGTCGGCATATATCTTGCCCAATACACCATTGACAAAGGCCTTGGACTGCTCCCCGCTGTATTTCTTGGCCATTTCTACCGCCTCGTTAATGGATACATTGACAGGGATATCATCCCTGTACTTCATCTCATAGCAGGAAAGCCGCATAATAGCCAGATCCACCTTGGGCATCCGCTGTATGGTCCATCCTTTGGCATGCTGGGCGATAAGACTGTCCAACTCCGCCTCATGATCAAGGACACCCTTGACTACACCCACCAGGTAGTCTTTGTCAGACTCATCCATAATCTGCTGCTCTTCCACAAATCGCTCAATCTGCTCACTAATGTCGTCGCGCTGAATCTGCACCTGATAAAGGAGCTTCATAGCATTCTCCCGGGTCTCTCTTCTTCCCAAGGTCGTCCCTCCGTGTCGTAACGTCAAAGTTCATGGTTAATTTTATATATACTCCGATTATACCCATGCTAAGGTTTCTGCGCAATATAGAAAATACGCTCTTCCTTCTGGCGTGGTTTTGTGAATTTTAACTCACCATACTCCCCTAAGAGAACCAGACCGGCCTTGTGAAGCGCTTCTTCAATCTCCCGGGAATTGTAGGCCCATTCGTTGTGCGTCTCGTCAAACCGCTCGTAAAGCCCTTCTTCAGTTTTGACAAAAAAGGTCAGATCAAAGGTGGCTCTTTTTTTCTTCTCGTGGTATGTATTGGTCCAAATCCAGGTGGTGTCCTCACCCACCTCATAAAAAGTCTCGTTGCCCAGCACCGTTGACAGCTTGTAGGGGCTGTTTAGGTCAAAGATGAACAGCCCCCCCGGGTTAAGGTAATTGTGAACCAGACGAAAAACCTTCTGGACATCGGAAAGGGACCTCATATAGTTGAGGGAGTCCAGGAGACACAGGACGGCATCCACTGTACCATAGAGCTCAAATTCTCGCATGTCCTGATGAAGGAACAAAACCTGGGTCCCCTGCTCCTGGGATTTCTGATAGGCTCTGGCCAGCATATCGGCAGAAACATCCAGTGCAATCATCTCATAACCCCGCTTTGCCAGTTCAATGGCCATACTGCCAGTACCGCATCCCAGCTCCAGAATGAGCCTGGGATTCTTATTGAATTTAAGAAAGGCTGATTGTAAATAATCAGCCCACTTGGTATAAGGGATATCGTGTGTCAGTCGATCATAAACCTCTGCAAATCGTGCGTACATACGAACACCTGCAGCTTAAACGGCCTTCGATTTCTTCTTTCTGGAAATAAGACCTCCGATTCGACCCGTTTCCTTGGCGCTCAGGCTTTTCCACCCGCCCTCAATAATCTTGTCCAGAAGTCCTAATTCCTTTGCAATCTCCAGCTTGAGCTGTTCATCCTTCTTTGGCATCATTATCACCCCAGAGGATAGTATTGCCACTAGCTCCCATGGGTATACAAAACATGCTGATTCTTCACCACAAATTATCAATCTTTTTTCCCTGGGCTTACTTCAGGGCTTTCATGACCTCTTCCACGGCCACCTTAAGCTGTGCATCCCGTTCATAGGGGATATCCTCTATGGCTGTTGACCTGAGTTCCTCGTTGAGGGTCACCTCAATATCGGGATGAACCCCTTCTTCATGTATACATTTACCCGAGGGGGTGAAATAGCGTGCCATGGTATACTTAAGACCGCCCCCATTGGGGAACAGCGTGTCAATGGCCTGGACAAGTCCCTTACCGAAGCTCGTGGTCCCCACCAGCACCCCTTTGCCGTAGTCCTGCACACAAGCGGCCAATATCTCCGATGCGCTGGCGCTGTATTCATTGATGAGGATGCTTAAGGGCATATTCAGCTCACGGGCGTCGGAATACTCCTCTTCCTTCCGCTGCTGGCGGTCCTCAGTGTACACAATGAGTCCCTTGGGAACAATTCGGTCTGCGATCTTAATCACCTGATGGTAATCGCCGCCGGGATTGTCCCTTAAATCAATGACCAGTCCCTTAATGCCCTGGGCGATAAGGTTGTTGAGGTGCTGTTCAAAATCATCGGCAATATCATCATCAAACATTTTAATACGGATATAGCCGATATTGTCTTCCAGAATTTTGCTGGAGATATAGGACACATTGATGGGCCGGCGCTCCAGCTCAAAATCCAGATAACTCTTTGAATCAGGCCTGTAAACGGTGATCCTAACCTTGGTGCCGGCTTCCCCTTTGATCTTTTTGACAATCAGGTCGGCATCATGAATCTGGGTCACATCCTCATTATCCACCTTGACAATCTTATCATTCTTACGAATGCCTCCTGCTTTGGCAGGTGAGTTGTCGAAGACATCGGCAACAGTCAGAAGATTGTTGTCATCCATATGGACTGAAACACCAATGCCCACATAATTGCCCGAGGTGTCCTCAAGAAACTCCTTCATCTCCTCGGGGGTGAGATAGAGAGTATAGGGATCCTTAAGACCTGCAGCCAAGCCTTTAATGGAGGTATTGAAAATCTCCGTGAAATCAACAGCTTGGTAATAGCGTTTTTCTAAAACATTCTTCACCCGATTGTAGGCGTTTATATCTCTTATATCTACATCATCCTCGTCAAATAGCAGCATATACTGCGGCTTGAACCATTCAACGAGAGGTTTGCTGATAAAGACTTCCCAGGAGTGCATCGTCACTACAGAAGCTATATAGCCGGCAAAGAACATGATAGTGGAGCAAACGACGACAAGCACAACAGTCCATAGAATCCGTTTGTTTTTCATGTCAACAACCCTTCTTTTAAGCATTTAAATCTATTTTACATCCTATGCTTTCGTTTTTCAAACCATGTTAGGCCAGAAGTGAATATCCGTTAAATTCAAAAAAAGCCCTTCAGCCACCCAAACAGGGATACATGGTAAAAAGGATATCCTAGAGGATATCCTTTTACTCGGCATGTATGAAATACTCTCATTATTACTTGTTTGTAACATATTTCATGGGATCCTGACGCTCACCGTTGACACGAACTTCAAAGTGGAGGTGAGGGCCTGTGGATAAGCCCGTGCTGCCTACCTTGGCAATAACATCCCCTGCATTGACCTTCTGGCCTTCCTTCACAAGAAGTCCGCCATTCATGATGTGCAGATAAAGGGTAGTAATACCACCGCCGTGGTCAATGATGACCGTATTGCCCGATCCGCCGCTTCTCCAGCCCGACCAGATAACCTTGCCGCTGGCGGCCGCATGGATATAGGCCTTGGCAGGTGCGTTAATATCGATACCACCATGGAACTTGCGAACCTTCAGGATGGGGTGGATACGATATCCAAAGGGTGAGGATATCTTATAATAGCCGGGTGTGGGCCATTGCATAACGCCGCCCGTATAGGGACTGCCTGAGGAAGAAAGCTTTTTAATCAAGGCTGTTAATTCCTGGGCTTCTTTTTCAAGCTGATCCTCAGCCTTTTCGATCTTCGCCAGACTTTGTTTGGTTTGTTCAATCTTCTCAGCCGCCTTTGAGCGGGATACTTCAAGCTGTTCGATGACCTTCAAGCTTTCTTCAAGCTGTTGGAGCGCATTGGCTTCTTCATTTTCCTTGGCGGCCTTCAGCTCTTCAATTTCCTGCCGTTTCTTTTCCAGGCTGGCCATGAGATCCTGATCATACTGGGAAATAAGCTGAAGCATATGGATCTTCTTAAACATCTCTTCATAGCTGGTGCTTTCAAGAATCTCGGCTGCGTTGGCATTGGTACGGCTTTGTATGTACAGAACAACAATACGTTCCTGGAATAGCTTAAGCTGAGCGTCATATTCCTTCTGAGCCTGTTCGATGGCCGCATTCAATGTTGCAATGGCTGCCTCAATCTCTTTGATTTTGGCTTCAATCTCTGCTTTTTCATAGCCCTTCTTTTCAAGCTCAGTAATGATTTGCTCCTGATACTGTTTATCTTTCAACAGGTTCTGCTGAACTTCTTTCTTTTGGTTCTTAAGAGCATTGATCTCCTTTTGGGTCTCCTGTAATTCCTTTTTTGCATCATCGACCTGCGAAGCCGAGGATACAAAAACTAAACTCATGACTAATAGCAGCGCAAGCGCCGCAGACACTATTCTTTTTATCATATGTAAGCGCCCCATCCTTTCAATAAAAAATGGTGGTCATATGCAGATTTACCAAAGTTTATGCACTGTAAATCTTACATTTTTATTACAAATGCTATTTTATTATAACCCGTATGGGCTACACATTCAAGTGCTTTCTTACAGACAAAAGGCTTCCAATGCCGCCAATGATAATTCCAAAGATGGAATACACCATAAAAATGCGGAGTGCCACAGGACCAAACTCCAGGATGCTCAGGGTGGTCAGCCTGAAACTGATAAGTATGGAGTTAAGCACATTCTGAAGCCAGGTATAAGCCTGGGATGTCAGCAGGAAGGACAGCGCTGCACCAATGAACCCAATGAGAATGCCTTCCACAATGAAGGGCCAGCGGATAAAGCTGTCCAGAGCTCCGACATATTTCATAATCTCTATTTCCCTGCGCCGTGCAAAAACGGTCAGACGAATGGTATTGGAAATTAAGAATACCGCGATGATCATCAGGACCACCAGAAGGGCCATGATGACGAAATTGAAGATTTTCAGGAAGCCTTCCAGCTTTTCAAGCTCGGCCTTGTCATAGCCGATACCGTAATCGGCATTGACCCCACTGAAGGTTTTAAGCTTTTCAATAAAGTTATCGCTGAAGGCAGGATTGGTAAGTTTGATATAAAAGGACTCGGGCATATTTTCAACCGTAAGCCCCTTTAATAAATCGTCGTTCTTAAGCTCGCTTCTAATGTTTTCAAAGGCCTGCTCCTTGCTCTCGGTACGGTATTGGGCAACCACGCCCGCAGTCTGCTGCTGCTCAATATAGGTCACTACTTCCTCACGTTCAAAGGCTGAGGCAGAGACATTGAGAAACACCGTAACCTCCAGGTCCCTCTTCATGCTTTCGATATTGGTGGTAATGTTGATGGCGATCAATAACAGGATGCCCAGAAAGAACAGGGCGGCCACTACCGTCATGATGGAGGCAAAGGACATGAGCTTGTTCTTATAAATATTTGAAGTGCCCTCTTTGGCTAAAAGCCTGATTGTTCTAATTTTCATTGAAGTATAACCCCTTTTGCTCGTCGCTCTTAATCTCACCACGTTCAAGGGCAATGACGCGTTTTTTCATAGTATCCACAATGTCCTTTTCATGGGTGGCTACAATGACAGTTGTGCCGCGTTGATTAATCTCTTCTAAAAGATTCATGATCTCCCATGAGGTCTTGGGATCCAGATTTCCCGTAGGCTCGTCCGCAATAAGAACGGCCGGGTTATTGACTAAAGCACGCGCCAAAACGACCCTCTGTTGTTCACCACCCGACATCTGGTGAGGGTAGGCCTTGGCTTTTTTGCTCAAGCCTACAAGCCCCAGCGCCAGGGGAACCTGCCTGCGGATCTCGCGAGGAGTTGCCTCAACAATTTGCATGGCAAAAGCCACATTATCGTAAGCGGTTTTATTGGGTAAAAGTCTGAAATCCTGAAAGACAACGCCTAAACTGCGTCTTAGAAATGGAATCTCTGAGCGGGGCATATTATGTACGCTATAACCATTGACATAAACCTCGCCCTCGGTGGGGACCTCCTCATGCATAATGAGCTTTAAGAAGGTTGATTTCCCGGAGCCGCTGGCTCCAATGACAAAGACGAATTCACCTTTTTCTACGCTGACAGTACAGTTCTTAAGCCCCACTACTCCATTGGAGTAAATTTTGGTTGTGTCTACAAACCTGATCATGCCATTCCCCCACTAATTAAACCCGGGACATTTTATGCCCAGTTCCTTCGCTCCTTATGATGACGCGAGGATAATCAATAGAAGAGAGGCTTATTTGGACACCTCATCAAGATAGCGCTTAACCATCATAGCCACCTTGAAATAAATAGCGTCATCAAATTTCCTCAAATCCATCCCGGTAATCTTCTGTATCTTATCCAAACGGTACACCAGCGTATTGCGGTGTATAAAGAGCTGCCGGGATGTTTCGCTGACATTGAGGTTGTTCTCAAAGAATTTCTGTATGGTCATCATGGTTTCAGAGTCAATGGTCTCGAAGACGCCTTCTTTAAAGACCTCATTTAAGAACAGACGGCAGAGGGTGGTGGGAAGCTGGTAAATCAACCGGCCAATGCCCAGATGATTGTAATCCACAATATTCTTCTCTGCCTCAAAGATCTGACCGATCTTAAGCGCCGTTTGAGCATCTTTATAAGAGCGCGCCACATCACGGAGGGTTTCGGCCTCGGTGCCAATACCAATGCTGGCCTTGATCATCAGCTCACTGTTCAGGGTATCAATGATGATTCTGGCTTTCTTGTGAACCTCCTCACTGTCCTCCCGCTCCTTGAGCTCCTTGACCAGGACGGTATTCTGATCGTCTATAAGAATGATATAATCCTTGGTGTTATTGGGGAAAAGACTCTGAATAATATTGTAAGCATATAATTCTCTGGTCTTTTCCGTCCTCACAAGATAGACAATTCTGCGGCTTTCGCTTTTGACTCTGAGTTCCTTGGCCCGAATGGTGATATCACCGGGGAGAATATTGCCCAGAAGCACATTCTTCATGAAATTGCTTCTGTCATATTTCTCGTCATAATAGAGCTTGGCATTTTCAAGACTGATGGCAATGAGTTCCGCATGCTTTTTTCTGTCGGGGTGGTCACTGACAAGATACAGGACGAAATCAAGCCTGCCATTAATCTCGATTTTTTTCATTATAAGATCCGGTTTCTCAATAGTCATGGCATTGGATGTCAAAAAGTCCGAACATTGGTTATGAACCGTACCTATTTCTTCTTCAATGGTACTGGCGATAACAGTTCCCGTTCCATCGGTAATGCCAAAGTCGTAACCAATGGTATCCCGAATGCGCATAACTACGGATTGGAAAACTTTGAATGCCAAGCAAACAACCCCCAATAAGCAAAAAATCCCGTTTCTTTGCTCTCATTATACACAATTATCACAAATGATACAACTTTTTTATAGTGGCCTTAAGGGACTGGGCCTTAATCATTCAGCAGCACACACTCTGAAAAGACAATGCGAATGGTGTTCAAAAGCTCCTTGTTGCGAAATAAGGAAGCATTATGAATAAAGATTCTGACGGGGGCACAGGTCAGGAGAAAGCCTATCATGAAATCATCGCTGTCAATAATGGGCTCCCCGCCTTTGAAGCCAAATCCGTCCGAAATATCCTCGGGGATTTCAAAGGGTCCGATGCCTTCTACCTTATAGGTACCATTCCTTAGCGCGAAGATATGCAGCTCGGGAACTCTGGGCACCTGCATTCTGACAAAGGCCGTAAGAAGGTTAATATATTCCTCATACTGCCTTTCCACAAAAAATTGTCGTATGGAGCGCTCAACCTCAATCTCCAGCCGTTTGACATACTCGCCCAGCCTGAAGGTCAGAAAGCCTTCAAGAATAAGGTTCTCGCTGTTTCTCAGGCATTCGGCGATATTGGCCGAGATGATTCTGCGCCTGGTTTCCAAATGACACCCCGGCGATTCCTCGCCCTGTTGGGTATAAAGCCTGGTGCAGGCTATTCTGTAAATCTCATCCTTGTCCTGCTTGGTCAGCCCTTCGCAGACACGATTTATGACCTTTTCCAGAATATTTTTCTCATAAGATTTAAGAATATATTCAGCAAGCGTATCCGACAAATGATTAATAGCCGTCAGATATTTCCTGCCGTTTTTTCTGATGCAGCCATCCATGAGGATGGTCAGGGAATGATTATCCTGGCTTATCCGGATACGAAATGGACTGCGTGCATTTGTCTCAAATCTCTTTTCAAGATAACCGGCCAATCCTTTAATGTCTTTCACGTAGTCTACCCTGAAGGATGGCATTGATTCTCACATCCTTTCAAGTGTAGTATATGTCATCCGCATTGTCCGTTATACGGAACATAAAGGAATTAGCCCGCCTAAATCGACAGGATTTTCATGGGATAATGCCAGGGGTGACAAGCCATGCTTTTTCATAAAAGGCGCTATAGCCTCCCATGAATCCAATAGCGCGTAATCGCCGAAAAAAGCCACCCTGTTTGGAGCGAGAAGTCCTGCCGTGCCTCCGATAAAGCCGTAATTATAGCCTTTCAGCACGATCCTTTGCTGGGGCGGTATCAAAAGGACATCCATGCACTCGCTGAGGGCCGCCTGATGAATGGAGGGATCGGCGGTAATAATGGCCTCTTCATTAAGGATGAGCACTGAGCACTTGGCATAGCCCTGTTTTACCGGAATGATCCGAGTTCCAGTTCTGGCCAAGACCTCAAGCACCTTCCTGTCCGTATGCTTCGGGTTGAGAAAAACTCTCTCACCTACGACCGCGCAATTATAGGCAATGTCACCGGGATAGGCCGTGGTAAGGGGGGTATCTCCCTGTATCAATTCAAAGCCCAGGTCCTTTAAGGCCGCTAAAGCCTTCGGAGAGGTTCCCGGCGCAAAAACCATCAACCCCTCAGCCGGATTGACCATCTGCATATCGGTATGCCGGGACAGGGACGGGGGTAGGCCTTGTATGGGCTCGGTCTTGATACATTCTACACCAATGGAATTAAGACCATCCTCCATCGCAGGGGAAATATCTCCGGCCACAAGGATCCTGGTCACCGGAGACGACGGAAGATAGGGTCTTTGAATTAAGTTATGCATTTTAAAATCACATCTCTCGCCAAAAAAGCATATTCTATAGCATCCGCACCTTCATTTTAGTCGGCCGACAATAAAAGTGCGGTTCTGATATGCCGCACCCGTAAGAAACTTACGGGTGCGGTTGAGGTTTTTAAGCAGCCTGTCCTTTTGACAGAATATTCCCGGATAAAAAAGACTCCCTGAGGAAAAATACTTCCGGGAGTCTCTTTAACCGATTATTCAATGGTCTCTAAGAGTGACCTGAGTTCTCCAACGAATTCCAACGGAATGGCAACACCTTTTTGACTGGGTCTGAATTCATCACTGTTACTGTCGTACCAAAATGTTCTGATATCAACATACGATTTGGAATTTTTTGAGACCTTCTTAATATGAATTTCCTCACGGCTGTTCTTTACGAACTTGCCAAGCAGTTCCTCGGAATCCCAAAAATCTGCCATATTTTCTACCTCCGTTCGCTCTTCACTTTCATCTATTACATAGATTCACCCCAAAAAGATGATTATATATTATCACAGAAATATCCATAGTTTTCAACATCAACGAGGAATTAAATAAAAAAACTTGGCCATAATAAACTGGTGAAGGCGGATTCATCCGCTGAAAAAAAGCAAAGGAGTCGTGACTATGAGAACACCTATTGACAGAATCGCACTTTTACTCGTTATCATAGGCGCTCTAAACTGGCTGCTGGTGGGCCTCTTCCAGTATGACCTGGTAGCAGGTATCTTTGGTGTAGCAACCCTGGGAACCAGGATTGTGTATTCATTGGTAGGTATAGCAGGACTTTACTGCATCAGTCTCCTTTTTAGAGATGTACCCGTCGTTGATTAACGTGTAAGCAGAACCTATCCATATGATAAAAAACTTGGGGACGATGGTGTCTCCAAGTTTTTTTGCCCTTTAACTGGCACAGTTTAACAGGCTTTCATCACAGGACAGCTCCAGCACAACAGCCAGCCTTTCCTTGTTGTCAAAGCGAATGGATGTGACAAAAAGGCCCAGACGCTGAAGGGCTTCATTAAAATCCTTTTCCATACGGCTTTTGGCGATATCACAGACAACGGTTTCCATACGCACCTCGTTTGTCACAAGAGTTTTGAAAAGAAAAAGAACAGATTGCTCTGTTCTTTCCTATTATATGATATTTCCCTATATTATCCATTACTTCATAATCTTTATTTCTATACGACGATTCTTTTGACGACCTTCCGGGGTGGAGTTATCGCCAATGGGCCTGTATTCACCATTTCCTGTAGCCGTCAGCTTGGCCGGATCAAGCTTCTCCACATTGACCAGATAAGCCACGACATTGGTTGCGCGGGCTGTGGAAAGCTCCCAGTTGGACGAATACTGGACTGTGTGGATGGGAACATTGTCGGTATGGCCCGAGATAAGGATATCGTTCTCTATGCCCCGCAAGTCATTGGCCAGTGCTGAAAGCACTTTCTTTCCTTCATCGTTGATCTCGGCACTTCCCGACTGGAAAAAGATCTCGGACTCAAGGCGTATCAGGAGGAAGTCCTTTTCCTCAACCACCTGAACCTTATCGGATAACCCTTTTTCAGCAATGGTATCCCGAATGTCATTCTTAGCCTCGTCGATGACTTTTTCCTTAAGGTCCTTCTCGGCATCCACCACCATGTCCTCTGCATCTTCCAAATACTTTTCCTTGAGGCTGTCCTTGATCACGCCGTTTTGCAGACTGGTATAGTCAATGGTCAGAATGCTCCCGCTCTTGTGAATGAGAACAGAATCGCCTGTATTGAGGTTTAAAAAGGATTGAGACAGACTCTTAGCAACCTCTTCAAAAGTATTTTTATCGACAGTGGACATAGCAAAAAGCATGATGAAGAAGGTCAGCAGCAGCGTCACCATGTCGCTATACGTCGCCATCCATTCAGGAGCGCCTTCGGACGCCTGTTCTTTTTTTCTCGCCATGTCATCACCACTTTTCTTTATCTACCGGCGCCCTCAGCTTTGTCCTGGTCGCCTTTGGTTAATGCTTCATATTGTCTCTGCTGCTCGGGGGACAGGAAGGTCTTAAGCTTATGTTCCATGAGTCTGGGGTTCTCACCGGACTGAATGGAAAGGACGCCCTCCACCATCATTTCGCGCAGCAGGATTTCTTCAGCGCTGTTTCCTGCAAGCTTTGTAGCAATAGGATTACAGAAGAAGTTGGCCATAATACTGCCATACAGGGTAGTAATAATAGCCAATGCCATTGCACTACCGATGGCCGATGGATCATCCATGGTTCTCAGCAGGTTAACCAAGCCCAGCAGGGTTCCTATCATACCCCAGGCAGGGAATTGCGCAGCCAATGTTTTATAATAGGACTGCACGGCTTGATGTCGGTTGGCCATACTGTCAATTTCCAACTGCATGGAGGTTTTTACGATATCAGCCTCAATACCGTCCACCACCAGCTCCATGGCCTTCTTAAGGAAGTTATCCTTTAAATCGGCCTGGGCTGATTCCAAAGCCAGGAGACCTTCCCTTCGTGCCTTCTGGGAGAGCTCCACCATGACCTGGATGGTCTCAATGGCCGATGTTTTAGGGGATTTAAAAATCAGTGGCAGAGCTTTCAGTGCCTTACCGGTATCAGCAAGAGGAAAACTCAGTATCGTACAGCCAATACCACCGCCTATGGTACATACGATGGAGGGAAAGTCTAAGTAAAAGTAAATCTCGCCACCACCGCTGATGATACTATAGCCCAGTACAAAAAAACCTGCTATCAGACCTGCTATCGTTGCTATATCCATATCTACACCCGCTTTTGTAAATCTTTATCTTTGCTTGCGCAAATCATTCCCTTTTAACAGGGAAGTAATTGATGATAAATATATCAGCAACATTTATATCGGCAAATGGATGTGGATTTCTTAACGGAGAGGAACCAAAGGAAACTGAGAAAAAAAGTATTGTATTTTTATACATTTGAATGTATAATAATTCATATCCTAAGGAAAGTGGTGAATATGATGAAGCATTTGTTATGTTTAAGCGAATGGTCCAGCGAAGAAGTTTTAGAAACCCTGAAGTTAGCTGAGAAACTGAAGTATGAGAATAAGAACGGTATCAGACACAACCATCTGTTAAAGGGCAAATCCCTGGGGCTTATTTTTGCAAAATCCTCCACGCGCACCAGAGTCTCCTTTGAGGTGGGCATGTATCAGCTTGGCGGCTATTCCCTCTTTTTAAGCTCCAATGATATTCAGTTGGGCCGCGGCGAAACGGTATCCGACACCGCTAAAACACTTTCCAGGTATATAGACGGAATCATGATCAGAACCTTCAAACACAGTGATGTGGTGGACCTGGCCAATTGCGGCACCATTCCGGTCATCAACGGGCTGACCGACAGCCAGCACCCCTGCCAGATTCTTGCCGACCTTCAGACCATCAAGGAATACAAGGGCAAGTACAAAGGCCTGAAGCTGGCCTATGTAGGCGATGGCAACAATGTGGCCAACTCCCTGCTCATTGGCTGCGCCAAGGTGGGTATGGATATCTCGGTGGCTACTCCCCAAGGATATGAATGCGAGGAACAGTCCATTCAGGCAGCGAAAGAAGCCGCAAAAGAAACCGGAGCCAATATTCAGATTACCTATGACCCCTATGAAGCTGTTAAGGATGCCGATGTGGTCTACACCGATACCTGGGTCAGCATGGGCATGGAAGCTGAAAAAGAAAAGCGGATCCAAATCTTTATGCCCTACCAGGTTAATGCAAAGCTGATGAGCGCCGCAAAGAGCGATGCCCTCTTTATGCATTGCCTGCCTGCCTACAGGGGCTATGAGGTCACCGAGGATGTTATTGACGGACCGCAATCGGTGGTCTTTGACGAGGCCGAGAACAGACTCCACGCGCAGAAGGCCGTTCTCGTCAAGCTCCTGGGGTGATGACATGCTGTATTCATTTATTATAAGGCGCGCCACCCCCGGTGATGCCCCGGCGGTTTATGCCATTCTTCAGTCAGCCTTTCAGGAATACGGAGCCCTTACCGGACAAAAGGACTTGGAAGCCCTTAAGGAGACCGAGGAGGATATCCGTAAAGAGATTGAAACCAAGGCTGTGTATATTGCCGTCATTGATGACGCCATTGTGGGAACGGTGAGGCTGGATATCCATGGTGATGAGGCCTACTTAAGCCGATTCGCCGTTGATCAGAGAAACCGGAACATCGGTATCGGCAAATCCCTCATCAGCGTGGTGGATAAATACCTTAAAAGTCAGGGCGTAAAAAAGGTGACTTTACATACGGCCTCCAAGCACAGTGTTCTGGTGCGCTTCTATTACAGCCGCGGCTTTTACACCGAAGCCATAGAAACGGATCGAGGCTATTTGCGTGCCCGCCTGGTTAAAGAGTATTGCTGAAGCCATCTTCAAGAGTTTTAACTGTAAACATCAAATAAACTCGTTCCATTGCAAATAAAATCGTTCCGCTGAAAATAAAGATGTTCCTTTGGAACAGGGTTAAGGGGCAAGGTTTAAGGAATTAAGTTATGCATCCTTTTAATAA
>Ga0116192_1000543_pt1 | contig 28354 bp, 22 predicted proteins | sample AD_UKC113_MetaG_FD_89876 | JGI IMG/M metagenome (GOLD analysis project Ga0116192, IMG submission 89876) | Active sludge microbial communities of municipal wastewater-treating anaerobic digesters from Hong Kong - AD_UKC113_MetaG | ecosystem: Engineered > Bioreactor > Anaerobic > Digestate...
GATATTCTTTTTATGAACATCAAGCCCACAGCAATGACTGTATACAACTTCCATCTGTTACTCCTTCTACGGCAATTAAATTGAAGGGCTGGTGCAACAACCATCAATGATTATTCTATCCTTCGTGCTTCCCAGATGGGAGCAATTCTATAAGGTTAATTTTCATCCTTCTGCTGGTGCCGCGTTAGCGGCATGAAAGTCTAGTTAAAACTTGGTCAGGTACTATTAATCTTTTACATTTAGGACATTTGTCCGGTTAAAAAACTCAAGCTCTCTCAGTCTTTCTTGATTTTTCGGCATCCCAACCTTTCATAAAACACAAACATTTTTGTGTTGGGGACTTGCCGGTGTAGGCGGGATGTAAGGAGCCTGCAGGTCGACTGAAATCTCGCCTACACCGCGCGGCGCACGGCCGGGAGCCATCGCGCCCTCCTTGACGGAAACAACGTTTTTCAGGAATATAACCGTGCGGACATTTGCCCGGTTAAAAAACTTTGTCATTACTCGTTTTTTAAGGAGCATCCGGCATCAGTGTCAGGACATTTGCCCGGCGCTTGCCTGGTTTCAAAAAGCTCGGGGTGATATTGCTTGATAATCTCCAGGTGCTGTTTTACCACTTTTCTACCCCGTCCGGTAAGATGGCTGATTTCAGCAATGTCCATCCCGCGGCGTACGAGGAACTTGATGCGCTCGTAATCTTTGATGTACCGGTCTACGGCTTCCTGGCTGTGGTTGACCTGCCTGGCAATATCCGGCGGGGCGACTTTATTTTCGTACAGCTCAAGGATAATCCGCTTGTGGGTAATTCCGGGTCCTATGTCCAGCTTGTTCCCTTTGATTGGCAGCACCACTTGGTGCTCTTCCTGGTATTCTTTTATCCGCTTGGATACGGACGTGGGTGTCCTGTTTACCATCAGGGCCAGTTCTTCAATGGTTAGAAGACCCCCCTGCTCGCAGGCGGAGTTGATCAGCCGGACGATCTTTGCTTTGTCCCGCTCTGTGGACGGCAGGTTCTCCATCATCTGCAGGTCTTCTTCATTTATAAGCGGGAGCGATATGCGGGTGTTTTTGTAGTCTTCGACTCGCTGGCCCAATTTTGGCTTCTTGTTGTCACTGGAGGTGGTGACCCAGGTAAGATTACCGTAGGCTTCTTCACTGGCTCGCGGGTAGAATTCGTCTCTTAGCTGGCAAATATCGTCGGCGATTAACTCAATGACTTTGTGACTGCCGATAAGCTTGTATTCCCGTTCGAGCATTTCTATGAGGGCGCTTCGGAATGTGCGCTTTTTTATGGCATTTTCTTTATTAACAACCATTTTCATGAAACCGCCAGGCCCCCTTTTTGTTCTTGATCTGCTGCGTCACGGCTTGCTTTGGTGATCATGTCTTGTAATCTTTCGGCATGTTCGGGAGTGTTGTAGCGCAGGTAAAGTCCTGCGTATTCCCTGACCAGGCGCTCTGATATGCCGGCGATATGAGCTGTTTCTGCCAAGCTCAAACCTTTTTGGATGCACAGGACTACCCGGGCAAAGTCCATAACATACCGTTTAATGGAGGTCGTTGTGTGCCGGGTTATCCGGGCGATCTCGGAATAGGTCTTATATTCGAGATAGAGGCCGACAATCCACGCTTTGTGGGATATGCTCGGGCCTATGTCGTGATATAGGCCGCGGGTCTGCACTCGAATGCCGCGTTCTTGCAGCTGCCTGATGGTGCGCCTGACGGTCCGGACATCCACCTGGAGAATGTCGGCAATGTCTTCTTGTGTGAGTACGCCTCCCTGCTCAAGGGCTTCTTCCGTCATCCGGCAGAGCTGCACTTCGCGCAGACCGGGTGTACCATGCTTACGAAAGACTTCCTGATCTTCGGCGCCGGCGTCAACGGTTAGCTTTACGGTTACTTTGGGCAGTTCACGCAGCCGGGGCCCGTGCTTTGCTTTTATGGAAACAACCTGCCGGATTACCCGGCCGGTTTCACACATTCGGTCTGGGTCATAGCGGTGCAGTTCGTAGATCTCTTTGACTGTATTGATGGCAGCTTCGGCTGTCTTGGGAGAAAACTCGAAATGATTAACAAATATTTCGAACAACTGGCTGTCTCTTGTCTTTGCTTGAATGCGCTCTTGTATTGCATTTTCCATTGGTTTGTCCTCCTCTGCTTTGGTTTCCTCCCGTTTGCTATTTATAGCTTACAGGAGTTCCTCGGGTTTGTCTAACCCTGTTTTGGGAGGACAAATGTCCTTATTTAGTATTGATAATCGTGTCCAACGCAGCATTTATATCCATCAATTTATTTATAAATACTTATGCCGGGGAAAACAGCATTTTTTATTTCTTCTTCAATTCTTAAAAGCTGGTTGTACTTCGCTACTCTTTCGGATCTGGACAGTGACCCGGTTTTTATCTGGCCGGCAGATGTGCCGACAGCAAAGTCAGCTATAAAGGCATCCTCGGTTTCACCTGACCTGTGGGAAATTACCGTGGTATATCCGGTCTTTTTGGCCATGGAGATAGTCTTTAAGGTTTCTGATATCGTTCCTATCTGATTGAGTTTAATCAATATTGAATTTGCAATCCCTTCTTTAATACCCCTCTTGAAAATATCGGGATTGGTGACGAATATGTCATCCCCGACCAACTGTATCTTTTCGCCCAGAGCACCGGTTAGTTTTTTCCAGCCTTCCCAGTCATCTTCCGCCAGGCCGTCTTCTATGGATACAATTGGGTACTTACTAACAAGTTTCTGGTAATAATCGATCATATCTTCGGAAGTCTTCCTGTCTCTCTCGAAGTAATACTTCCCTTCTTTAAAAAACTCGCTTGCCGCCGGGTCAAGCGCCAGGAAAATATCCTTTCCCGGAACATAGCCAGCTTTTTGGATTGCATCAACAATAGTCTGCAGCGCCTCATCGGTTGAGGCAAGGTTTGGGGCGAAGCCGCCCTCATCGCCGACGGAGGTATTTTGTCCCCTGCTTTTCAATACGGCTTTCAATGAATGAAACACCTCTGCGCCCATCCGCAAGGATTCCCTGAAGCATTTTGCCCCGGCGGGAACAATTAAAAACTCCTGGGTGTCAATGTTGTTGTCGGCATGTTTGCCCCCGTTCAGTACATTCATCATGGGAACCGGCATCTCACTTGCCGTTAATCCCCCCAGGTAGCGATACAAAGGGATTCCCAGGGCTTCCGCGGCAGCCTTGGCGGTTGCCATTGAAACTCCCAAAACGGCGTTGGCCCCGAGCCTGCTTTTATCAGGAGTCCCGTCCAGTGATATGAGGACTTCGTCGATGGCCCGCTGGTCGAAAGAATCCATACCTACTATTTCCGGGGCAATCAATGAATTAACGTTTTCTACCGCCTTTAAAACCCCTTTTCCCTGATAGCGGTTATTATCCTGGTCGCGAAGTTCCAGTGCCTCCCTTGTCCCGGTTGATGCACCGGACGGCACGGCCGCCCTGCCCACAAATTCGTCCCCAACAACCACGTCAACCTCCACGGTCGGGTTGCCTCGAGAATCGAGAATCTCCCTGGCAAACACATCGGTAATTATCATTAAACTCCAACCTCATATTTCTCTTACTTATTTGGCAGATTCTGTTATAGTTAAACCCTGTCCGGGTTTTCACCCGCGTAAAACTTCAGACTCTTCAACCACGCCAGCTGTTCCTCGCCTTCAGGTTCGTGAGAAAAGCGGTAATCAGTCTTCCTAAAATATTCATTAAAATCTTCGTCCAGCTTTTCCATCTGTTTGATGTGAATGTCAATCAGCGGAAGGGCAATCTCAGACGGAACAATGTTAATCAGGCCGCAAAGGTGACGCCAGCACAGGGAAGGCGAATTTTTATACACTTCAAGACCGCTTTCTTTCTTTAAAAAAGTGTTCATTAATATAAGGGCCGTCGTCTCCCCGTCTTCAATCGTTTTGCACACCGGGCATTTTTTATTGGATAGTTTTTGTTTTAATTCGCTTTTTAATTTGTTTTCCACGGATTTCGTTGTTATAAAAGAAAACGGCCAAATTCCTCGTTTTTGTACGGACTGTATGGGGGCTTTCAACTTTTTGAGTTCAGCCGTTTTTGTATTTGCAACGAACTGGTTCAGCGTGCTCAGTTTGTTCCCGAGGGAAGAAATTTCCCAGCCATGCTGTCTGCAAAGCCCGTTATCGGCTATGTTAATCATGGTGGGAAGGCTGTTGTAATTCTCAAGATCAAACCAAATATAGTACGTTTTTTTGCTCTCGTCTCCGTAAACGCACGCCGGGCAGAGGTTTTCTTCTATAAGTTCCTCGATAGTATCCAGAAAAAAAAGCATTCTTCTTTTAACCATGCGGCCACCTGTTTAACTCTATTAAAATTATTATAATAGTGAAATTTCCTGCATAAACGTTTAAATAGATTCAATTACCTGCCTGACGGCTTCCCTCATGCGAAACAGCTCTTCGTATTCTTTTTCCCAGGCTTTTAACTTGTCTTGGAGTTCCTCTTCAACAACGTTCCTTTCCTCCCAGGCCTTCTTTAAAGTGGCGCGCAATCCCTGGGAAACCGCGTCTGCGCGCAGCCTCAACTCGCCCGCCACATCTCTCGCGCTCTCCTTCAATCCCTCCACCAGATCGTAGCGTACGCGGCCGCAGTTACGGTCAAAGAGTTCTGCCATCTTCCTCAAGGCGTTTTTTAAAATTTGCCCGCCGATAAGAGCTTTGGGCAGCAGGCCGGCGGAAGCCACGGACTCAAGGGACGGGATGAAAGTCGGGTGCTCGTCGAAGTGGAAGAAAAATTTTTTCGGCCCCAGGATGTATTCTTTCGACACCGACTTCTCAACAGGAACGTCAAAAATTTCGGCTGAAACGGACATCATCCTGTCCACCACATTTTCGATGCGGCTAAAAAACCGGAGTGTCACCTTTTCGAATTCCTTTCTTATTTTTAAACTGATCCGGCCGCGCTCTTCATTCAAAACGGCCTGGATGACGTCCCTGCTGAAACTGTTCAGAGAGGCAGTCAGCTCTTTTACAGGCTTTCCCGGATACTCCCTTCGGTAAAACTCCTCCAACTCCTTCACGCTGGAATATGAAATACCTCCCCATGAAAAAATAGACGCGTTATTTAAAGAAGCAGCCAAAAACCCGGAGATGCGCGACAAAATTTTAGCCAGCGGTTACATGCGCGCTATGCCAGTGCAAAATCGCCGCCATCCCTGTCGAGTTGCGGCCGCTTCTGAAGGAAATCCTGTTTTGAGTTGACAAAATATACCGGAGGTGATAAAGTAAGATAAATAAGAAATATAAGAGGTATAAGGCTATGTATACAATTATCGTCTCCTCCAGAGGACAAGTGGTAATACCGGCGGAAGCAAGAAAAAAATTGAATATTAAAGAGGGAGATGTTCTTTCCGTTCATATTGAGGAAGGCGGCAGGCTGGTTATTAAACCCAGGCGTAAAGAGAGAGCGGGGAAAGGAACGGTCGAACGAACGGCCGGCCTGCTGTCGGATATGGAGATTAGCGGCCTTGAGTACGTAGAAAGTATTCGCAAGGGATCCGGCAGGAGGCTGGACGAACTTGAAAATCGTAACTGATACCAACATTATAATCGACCACCTGCGGGGTATTCCCCAGGCCACAAAACTGTTAAAGGATATTGAAAACGACAACTTTGAAGGATTGATATCCACAATTACCATATTGGAATTACTCGCAGCGCCTAAGATGACTGATGAGCGCTTTAATTCGATAAGGGGTTTGCTTGAACTGTTTGAACACATACCGGTAGACGGAAATGTAGCGGCGAAAGCGGGAAGATATTTAGCTAAATACCGTGCGTCACACGGCCTGGAGCCTGTGGACGCAATAATTGCAGCAACGGCTTCAACCAGCGATGCCGCCTTGTTCACGTTAAACACCAAACATTTCAAGTTTATCGAAGGTCTGGTTGTAATTAACCCTTATGTTATTGACGATTAGAAGGGCATCTACGGACTAAATCTGCTCTTGCCTTCAGGCCGTCTCCAGCACCAGCCGGCTCCCGGCGCCGGATGCTTCCGCGGGATGCACGATCAGGCGCCTGGGAAGCCGGTTTTTCAATTCGGGAACGTGACTTATCACTCCAATATTCAGATGTTCAAGGCGTAACCTTTCCAGGGTGGAAACCACCACTTCCAGAAGATCGGGATCCAGGGTGCCGAAGCCTTCGTCGAGGAAGAAGAACTCCAGCGGATAACGTCCTTTTAACTGTATTTGCGCCGATAACGCCAGGGCCAGGGCCAGGGAAGTGACGAAGGTCTCCCCGCCGGAGAGGGTGCTGACCGGCCGCTTTATCCCGCCGTTGGCCTCGTCCCGGATGATGAAGCCGCCTTCGGAATCCACTTCCAGGGCGTAGCGGTGCTTGGTAAACTGGCCGAGCCGGGCGGAGGCGTCGCCGGCCACCCTGACAAGCTGTTCCTCGGCCAGGAAGTCCACAAAGGCGTTGCCGCGAAGAAGGTCTTTCAAGATTTCCAGCTTTTCTTTCAAATCGCCGATTTCACGGGCGCGCCGGTTCATCTCCTGCCAGCGGGCGTTGTCCAGCTTCAACTTTTCATATTGCTGCACGGCGACGCCCCTGGCGGTCAAAGCCTCCTCCCGCTTTCGCCGGGCGGCGGCAAGGTTTTCCCGGCATCTTTGCCATTCTTCTCCGGAGAGTTTGCGCCCGCCCAGTTTTTCAGCCAGGTTGCCGCTCAGGCCCTCCAGCCTTTCCCTTTCTTTTCCGTATTCTTCCACTGCCTTCCGCAGGCTCTCCTGCTCCGCACCGTCCAGCAGAGCCTGTTCCGCCTCGTTACGGGTGACAAAGCGCATCTCATCAAGGTTTTTACCCAGCCTCTCCCGCGACTTTTCCAGCCTTTCTGCGGCAATGCTCAGAGCCTTTTCCGCCGCGGCCAGGGCCTGCTCCAGTCCGTTTTTCTCCCCGGCGGCGCGCCGGGCTTCTTCCCGGGCCTGCTGTTCGTTTGCGGACAGAACTTTTAAACGGGCTTCGGTTTGGCTCAGCAACAGCCCCGCAGGTTGACCGCCGGTAATCGTAACGATTTCATTTTTCCTTTGTTCCAGTTGGCCGCACAAAGCCGAAAGCTCAGCCCGGCTTTTAGAAATCTGAACAGCCAGCCCGGCGTCCCGGGCGGATAATTTCTCTATCTCCGCGCTGACCCCGGCAAGCTTTTTTTCCAGCGACGCGCATTTTTCCTCCAGCCCGGACCGTTCAGAGTCAAGGCGCTCGATCCGCCTCTGCTCCTCCTCAATTGTACCGGGCGCCATATCTCCCCGGGCGCCGTCCAGTTCCACAAGGCACTTGTCCGCTTCCGCAGCAGCGGCAAGCTCCCTCTCAACGGCCTCGCGCCACGCCTCCTCCGCCGCCCGGCAGGCGCTTTCAGCGCCGGCTCCGGCCGCTTTTGCGCTGCCGTATAATTCCTGAGCTTTTTTCAGGGCCTGCCGGACCTCTTCCAGCTCTTTCCGCCAGTCTGCCAGCGCCTGCCGGCTCCGGGCCAGCCGGTCCTCCCGGGCGGCCAGCTCCCTTTCCAGGCCGGCCGGAGGAAGATCTCTCCAGGCAACGGGCAGGTTCCCGCGGGCGGCGTCCATTTCGGCATTCAGTGCGCTCAGGTGGTCCTGCGCTTCCCGGGCCGCCTCAGTGGCCGAGTTCAGTTTTTCAGTTTCCGCCGACTCCTCCCGCTGCGCTTTCTCAAGCGTCCTCAAAGCAGTTTCGGCTGAATCCCGCGCATCCCGCAACTCCGCCTCGACAGCGGCAATTTCCGCCGCTCCGTCTGTGACCGCCGGCGCCGGGTGGTCCACCGACCCGCACACCGGGCAGGGCGCCCCCTCCCGCAGCAAACCGGCCAGGTGGCCGGCCATGTTCCGGCAGCGCAGTTCATCGACCTTTTCCTCCAGCAGCCGCACCGCCCGCCGGGCCTCGTCCCGCCGGCGCTCCGCTTCCGCCAGATTCGCCCCGGCCTTTCTGACCGCTTCCCGGACGTTTTCAAGCTCCGCCTTCTTACCCGCCAAAACTGCGGCGGCCTCATCTAATGCCCGGGTCAAACGGCTTACCTCGCCGGCCCGGGACCGCAGCCGTTCCAGTTCCCGCAGCGAATCCTGCAGGGCCGCCTCGTCCTCCGGGCAGCCTTCCCGCAGTTCTCTTTCTTTAATTTCAGCCAGTTTCAGGGCACGGATGCTCTCCCGTTCCGCCGCCGCGGCCCGGGCCAGGGCTTCTTTCGCTCCGGAGAGCAGCTTCTCCTTTTTCTCCCGGTCTTCCCGCGCCCTCCTCTCCGCCTCCCCGGCCTCCTTCCACCTGTGCAGGGCCAGCAGGGCCGCAGAAACCCTCCTGCGCCGTTCCGGGCCGACCTGCGTCCCGGCGATGCCTTCTTTTAAACTGCCGATTTCCTTTTCCAGATCCGACCTTTCCTTCAGCAGGTTTTGCAGGGAGGCCCGGTTGCCCGACCTTTCATCCTCCAGGTTTTTTAAGGCCTCTTCCAGGCCGGATTTTTCTTTTTCCAGCCCGCCTGCTTCCGTCTCCAGGCCCGCCGCCCGGACAAGCCGCCCTTTCCTTTCCAGAAGCGCGGGCTCTTCTTCCAGGCGTTGCCGGCGGGCGGCCTCAAAAGCTGTTTCCGCCTCCTCCGCCGCCCGGGCTGCCGAAGCCAGCTTTTCCGCAACAGTGTTGAGATTTTCCCGGGCTTCCGCTATTCCTTTTTCAGCTTCATCCGCCTCTTGCAAAAAGGGCAGCAGCTTGCCGGCCCGGGCGGCCGCATCAAGCTTCAGACGGGCGGCTTCCATCTCCGGCCCGCGTTCCCGGAGGCCGGCCAGCAATCGGTCCACGGCGGCCTTTTCTTCCTGCCAGGCCCATACCTTTTCCATTTCCGCGTGCTCTTTCTCCGCCTTCCGCAGAAGGCCGTCGGCCTCGTCAGCCGCGCGGGCGGCTTCCTCAAACTGTTTCCGGGCGGACTCCAGAGCCTCGTCCGAGGCGTCGCCCAGTCCATCCAGTTCTCCCTGCACGGAAGCCAGTTTATTTCTCGCGTCATTCAGCCGGACGTCCACTTTTTGTCTCAGCCTGTCGCCGTATTCAGACAGCCCGAACAGGCGCTCCAGCATGCGGCGGCGGTCCACCGGCTTTATTTTCTTTAAGAACTCGTCAAATTTACCCTGCGGCAAAACCACCGCCCTGGTGAAATCGTCCGCGTTAAGGCCGAGCAGCGAGGTGATTTCTCTGGTCACCGCCTCGTTTTTCTCCGCGAGCGGCATTTCGCAGCCGTCCGCAATCTCCAGCAGCCGGGCGCCCGCGCTTGTTACCGAGTTATCGCCGCTGCGGCGGTAAACGCGCTCCACCCGGTAGCGTTTCCGCCCTTCGGGCTGATCGAGCTCAAAAGTAAATTCGACCAGCACCCTGTCCTCGGCGTGGTTCAAAATACCGTGAGTGCTGTAGGCAGCCCTCTCCACCCTGCCGTATAACGCCAGGGTAAGAGCGTCCAGGACGGTGGACTTGCCGCTGCCGGTAGGTCCGAAGATGCCGAAAAGGCCGGCCTCGCAGAGGCGCTCGAAATCCACCGTCTGGGGTTCCCGGAAGCTGTGCAGGCCGGCAAGTTTCAGGCTGACGGGCTTCACGCGACTTCACCCCCGCTTCCGCTTTCAGGCAGGTCCTCTTCCCCGCCGCCCAGGATATCCATGAAGAGGGAAATCATTTGCTTATCCGGCTTAACTCCATATCTCCTCTCGTAAAAAACGGCAAACAACTGGTCAACCGGCAGGCCGGCCCTGGACTGCCGTTCGCTCTCAAGCCGGAACCCGGGATAATCCGCCCGGATATCTATGAAGCGCCCGCACGCCCTGCGCAACTGCTGCACTTCCTGCAGGGAAAGGGGCGCGTCCAGTTTTATCTCCAGGTCAATCCAGGCCCTCGGATCGCGTCCCTCCTCCAGCCAGCGGTACACCTGGTCCAGTCCGCCGGCGGCGTGCCAGCGCACCAGCGGACAGCCGCTGGACAGGGGTATTTCACACACCTCCGCGGGCCGGCCGGGCGAGACGTCCACCACAACCACCGATTTTGCCTGGCCGGACTCGGAAAAACTGTAGGCCAGGGGAGACCCGGAGTAGCGGCAGTCAACGCCGCCGCCCCTCAACGCTTGGGGCCGGTGCAGGTGGCCCAGCGCCACGTACTGGACGGCCTGCGGCAGGTCCTCCGGGAGCACGGCGCTTGCCCCTCCCATGGAAAACACCGGGCGCTCCGAATCGGAAGTGCGGCCCCCCTGGACGAAAATATGGCTCAACGCGAGGTTGACGGTATCGCGCCGGCAGTTTTCAGCCAGTTTGCCGAACAACTGACGAACCTTCGAGGAATAGGCTTGCTGGACGGCCGGCTCGTCTTCCAGGGAGCCGTGAAGAAGTTCCTTCAGCCGGGTCTCCGACGGATACGGCAGGGCCAGCAGGACGGCCGTGTGGCCGCATCCGGGAACCGTCAGCTCCAGCCAGGAAGCCCCCCCGGCGAGGACACGCGCGCAGCCGCAATCCGGGGCGGGCATTATCGAAGGTCCGTCGCCCGGCACCCCCAAAAGCACGATGCCTTGCCGGCGCGCCAGGGGGGACGCCGCCACCAGACGCTCCGGGCTGTCGTGGTTGCCGGCAATCACCACCACCGCCCTCTTCCCGCCGGCCGCCAGGCTGTCCAGGGCGTCGTAAAAAAGCTGCTCCGCCGCCGCCGGCGGGTTGAAAGCATCGAACACATCGCCAGCCACCAGCACGACGTCTATTTTTTCATCTTCGGCCAGGCGGCAGAGCTCTTCCAAAAACGCCTCCTGCTCCGCCTGCCGGCTTCTGCCCTCGAGGGTCCGGCCGAGGTGCCAGTCCGAGGTATGAAGAAAACGCATATCTTTCACCCTGTACTTTGAAAGTTTATCATCCTACATAATTTTACCACATCAAGCGGCTGAAAGCGCAGCAGGCAGGCGGCAAAAAACATCCCGCCTAACTGCAGAAGAATAAGCCATTCCGGCGGTACTGCCTGTTACAGGTTCATATTGCCATCTGCCGTCATACTGTGGTATGGAGGTGGTATATCATGTTATATGCAAGCAGGTATTTGCGGATCATGACTCCTTTGATGGAGGGGCCCGACGTCCAGTACGTGCAAAAGCGGCTCGAGGAACTGGGTTTTTACACGGGGCCGGCCAACGGTGTTTACAACCAGGCGACCCGCGACGCCGTTATCAGGGCGCAGCAAAGTTTCGGCCTGACCGCGGACGGCGTTGTCGGACCCGACACGTACAACGCCCTGGGGCTGAGTCCGCGGGACGACGTCACCGTTGCGCCGGAATACGTTATCGCTATCGATACCCGCACGTTGCAGCTTTCCCTGCGCCAGTCCGGCCGGCAGATAGGGACCTTTCCTGTGGCCGTGGGCGCGCCCAACACACCCACGCCCCTGGGGGACTGGAAAATTATCCAAAAAGTAAGAAACCCGGGCGGCCCCTTCGGCGCGCGGTGGATGAGAATCAACTGTCCGTGGGGAGGGTACGGCATTCACGGCACCGACAACGAGGCCTCCATCGGCAGCGCCGCCAGCCACGGGTGCGTCCGCATGCGGAACAACGACGTCGTCCGGGTATACGACCTCGTGCCCCTGGGAACCAGGGTGAAGATCACCGGCGACGCTTTTACCGGAAGGCTTCTGCGTATAGGTGTGGACCCCGGTTCAGACGTGCTGCGGGTCCAGCAGATTCTGCAGATGCTCGGCTATTACCGTGGCGATCTGGACGGTTTCTACGGCCCGGTTACGGAAGCGGCGGTAATTCAATTCCAGCGGGATCAGGGGCTGGATCCGGACGGAATTGTCGGCCCGCAGACCTACGAGCGCCTGCAACTCGCCAACGACGTGGTGCTGGGAGACAGGAGACCGTAAGCTTTTATAAAAAATTTCATTCCCCCAGTATCTTGATGATTACCCTTTTTCTACGCCGTCCGTCAAATTCGGCGTAATAGATCTGCTGCCACGGCCCCAAATCCAGCTTGCCGCTCGTTACGGGGACAACTACCTGGTGGTGGACCAGAATACTTTTCAGATGGGCGTCTCCGTTGTCCTCGCCGGTCCGGTGGTGACGGTAGGGCTTTCCGAAAGGAGCGGCTTTTTCGAGCATTTCATCAATGTCCTGGATAATTCCCGGCTCGGCGTCGTTGACATAAACCCCGGCCGTGATGTGCATGGCCGAAACGAGAGCCATCCCCTCCCGTACGCCGCTTTCCCGCAAGGCTTCTTCCACCTCTCCGGTGATGTTGATATACTCCCGGCGCTTTTGGGTATTGAACCAAAGGTACTTGGTGTGCGATTTCATCAGCTTTCGCTCCCGACAAATTATTAATTATGTTCATTATATCCAATAATTTCCGGACAGGCAATTCCATCAGCTTTTTGCCATTTTAGGCCGGCTTAAACAGTAATTTTAAGAGTTAACAGATTCTAATTTTAAACCAGGTAACTTTATCATAATGAGTATTACCTGCTTACTTGAAGCAGGAATAACAGTTTTGAACAGAGAATATTTGGCGAGCTTTAATTTATAAGAGGTGTTAAAAAATGGAATATCATGATGTGTTGAAACATCTGGCTCCCTGCGGTCTTGATTGTGTGAGATGTGCCGATTATGAACACGGGGAAGTCAAACAATTAAGTTCAAGGCTTATTCAACTGCTCGGTAACTATAGGCCAGTAGCAAAAATGAAAACAGAAAAAAACCCTGCATTTAACAATTACTCTCAGTTCGAAGAAATCCTGACCTCCTTTTCCAACGGCTCATGCAGCGGGTGTAGAGGCGAAAATGTGCAATGTCCGCTAACGACTTGTTCCGCTAAAACCTGCCATAAAGAGAAAAACGTTGATTTTTGCTTTCAATGCAATGAATATCCCTGTGAAAAACAGTTTAGCGGTCGTTTAAGGGAACGCTGGAGATATATAAACGACCGCATGAAGGAAATTGGCGTAATCGAGTATTATTACGAGCAGGTTAAGCTGCCCAGATATTGATATTTCAATATTCCTCGACATCGTCGCCAAGACCCAGTTCCCGGAGAGCCACCCTGGTTTCTTCCGCCTTTTGCCGGGAAATACCGCCGTCCGGCTCAACTTGAATATTGATGGTAATTTTTAACCCGCTGCCGCCGGTGAATTTCGAGAGCACCCTGGTGTAAAAATTCATCCACTTTTGATGGGGAACCTCACCGCTCCATGAAAGCTTCGCTATGCTCCGTGCCGGGCGCGGCGGCTCCGGTGGCGGCGTTATCACTCCCCGTTTCGCGATGCTGACCCTGGCCTGGCCACTGACGCCGCCGGCTTCAGCAATGATCACAAAGGTGCCTTCGTCCTGCCCCGCATGGAAAACCCCGTCCCGGTCTATCGACCCGCCGGTGGCCCGCCAGGTCAAATCCGGCAAGCTTATCTCCCGGCCGTGCTGATCCAGTCCCCCGGCCGTAAACGCTTGTTTTTTGCCCGGCTCGATCACTGCGTTCCGGGGAGTGACTTCCACAGCAGTAAGCTTTGGCGGTTCAACGCGCTTTTTTGCCTCTTCGGCGGTAATGATAAACACATCGTCGGAGATCTCAACATCGCCTGCGGCGAGGCTTTCGCCGAAATAAAAAGGATCATAGCCGCCGGCGCCGGCCTTACCCACATAAGCAATAATCCCGGCGGTTACGCCGCGCGCAATCGTGTCCTTGATGCTGTCCGCGTCAAGCAGGCGGGGAAACTGCGGTGAGGCAAAAAAGGCGTCCCGCACGGCCCTGGTGCTCCATTCGCTAAAAGCCGGCGGCCATTTCCGGACCAGGAAATACGGATTAATACTTTCCTCGACATCCCCGTCCTGCCGCAGCCTGTTGAGAATAAGCGCAACCATGTTGTCAGCAGCGCTGGAGTGGACCAGCCCGAGATCCACCACCCTGATGGCGTTGTCTTTGCCAAGCAGGGCAACGTTCCGGTAAGAGCGCCATACGCATTCCCTGAGATCGCGCTGGGCCTTCTTCAAGTTCTCCGCCAGCTGGCGCTTTTGGGCATCGTCCAGCTGCAATTCGTCCTTTTCGCTGTTGATGTCTTCCCAGGCCAGGGCCTTGCGGGCTTCCTCCCTGAGAGACGTATCCGAGTCGGCCGCCGCCCAGATCAGCGCGCTCTTAAAAGTGCGGGCCGATGTTCCATATTCCCTTGTCATTGTTTCAATCAGGCCCAGCGTGCTTTTGTCCTGCATGGCCTGCTCCGGCGCCAATACCACCAGCGAAAGCGCCGCGCGGTCCGGGATCTGGCCGCTTTTTTCCGGAAAATAAACCAGTTTTATATTATTGCCCCCGGCAAAGACTTTTTGGACTTCTGCCCGCACCCTCCCGTCAATTCTTTCCGGCCGGATGCCGGCCCGGCGGTCCGCCAGGAGCTTGTTCAGGTTGGGAGACAGGCTGAAGCGGTAGCGGTTTCGCTCCACGGACAGGAAGAAGCAGGAAGATTCCAGCGCTTCCAGGGCCGTCTCGACATTGCCGATATCGAGGTCCGGTTCGGCCACGGCCAGGCGGATTTCCGGCACTGTCGCCTCGCCCCGGAGCTGCCCGCCGTTGCACTCAAAGAAAATGGCGGTGGCCACCTTCCGGTGCAGTCGCGCCTTTCTGATGGTATCCGCAGCTTCCTTGTCCAGCCGGACGGCGAAAGAATCCTTTTTGCCGCAGATGTCGGCGGTAACGGCTGCTTCCAGGCGCGTTTCGCCCAGTTGCTCAAACACCGCCGCGCGGAAAAGCGGGTCATCCAGCGGAGCTGTCCCTAAGCCGATAAGCGGGTCGCGGTGCGCCCCCCTGAAACCTTCCTGATAAGCTCTGGATACCCAAAGGGCCAGAAGACGCAAGATGCCGCGCGTTTGCTGGAAGCGCGGCAAAGCCTGCCACTTGCGCTCAAAAACAGAGAGCACAACCGGGTGGAAGGGGTAGGTGGCGGCAAAGGCCTCCCTGGCGTGGTCGACGGGGAACCAGTTGGGAACCTGCTGGCGGTGGGCCGCCACCCAGCCGGCGTACCCGTCGCAAACCTGTATCGCGTCGCTGTTGAGCAGCACCCTGCCGTCAGCGGTCACCGCCCGCGGATCCCACTCAAACAGCCGGCGGCGGATAATCTCGGACGTCTCCGCCTCGGCGGACATGATCACCGCTTTGCCGAGACGGTCTAAAAGCTTTTTCAGCCGGTCGTAGTCGGACTGGTCTTCCGCCGTCATCTCCAGTTCGGAGGCCGGTATGGAAACCGCCAGGACCACGCCGTCCTCGCCCCGGGCCAGCTCGGACAGGTTTTGCAGGAAGTTGTAAAGCTGCGCCGAAAGGCCGCTTTTGCGGTTGCGGCTGACGTAGTTCATCAGCTCGTCAAAGAGGATCAGACAGGGCCGGCCTTCCGGAAGCAGCCGGCGGAGCACGTCACCGGCCGGGGCAATCATCTGTCTTTCGTGTTCGGCCACCAGGGCCAGGCCCCGCTCCCCGGCCAGTTGAAAGGCAATTTCCCCCCACGGGGTCTTACGAATTGGTGTGCCGTCGTTCCCGCCGCGACCGACGAGGGAGTCGAACTCCGTACCGACAAAAACGGCCGTGGCCGCCCGGGGAACGCTGCGCACCCCGGCCCCGGCCAGCAGCTTGTCCACCCCGGCCCAGCTGCCGGCGGACGGGCCGTTCCCGGCCAGGTGGTACAGCAGGGTCAGGGCGTGGGTCTTGCCGCCGCCGAACTGGGTGGTCATGTTGAATACGGCCGAAGTCCCGGTCTTTATGCCGGACAGGCGCCGGATCACCCCGGCTGCCAGGGCCGTGAGATTTTGGGTCAGGTAGGTGCGCTCAAAGAACCGTTCGGGATTCTGGTAATCCGCCGGGGCGCGCCCATCCCGCACCTGGTCGAGGTGCACGGCAAACTCCGCCGCGTCCAGCGGCCTGCCCTCGCGCAGGTCCTCCCGCGGCGTGGCCACTTTGTACCAGGGTTTAAGCGACATAATTTCCTCCTTTTCCAATTCCAAGATCGGCGTAAAAAATTTCTCAAGGATGATTTTTGCAGATGTGAAAGGCGTAAGCCGCCGCCATTGCATACAAGTCGGGGTGGAGAAACTCACCCTTGAAAGAGTAATAAAAAGAAAATTTTCCATAAAAGAGTTTACTCAGCCAGCCTCTTCAACGCGACGGCATGATCGGTATTTACTTTTGTCAGCGCCTGCCTGAATTTTTTTTCGCGCCCCCCGTCACGTATAGGGGTAATAATCAAATTTATCCCGTCCGTTGAGATCTTTAAAGGCATATCAAAAGTAATATCAAGCAGTTCCAGGATGGGTTTATCAATAATCAGCGCGGCGCTGTTCCCGTGAACAGACAAGTTTTCAACTACAGTTCACACTTCTGTTAATATAATGTAATTACATTGTAACAACCTTTTGATATTCGTCAACTCCGCACCTTAAAATCCCAAACCCTTTTTCCTGGCAAGCACGCCGTCCACCCACCTTTTCTCGTCGCTGCGGGCGGGGTAGAGCGCTGAAAGGGCCTGGGCCAGGCGCCAGAAACGCCGGTCCCGCCCGGCGCCGTCTTCCGCCAGGAAACGCTTGAGCGCCTCGCTCCGGCCGGCCGCAAAAAGGAGCATGGCCTGGTGCAAGCGGTCCAGGACCGTCTCCCCGGACTTGAGAGCGAATTGAACATCCCGGCCGCCGGCTTCTTCTTCCGCTTCGCCGGGCGCGTCAAACAGGCTGAGTTGCCTGTCTTTCTTTTTTGGCTTCCCGGCGCCCCGCACCTCTGCCCTGCCGAAAAGAAAGCGTGCCCGTTCGGAGACCGGCAGCAGGCGAGCCCTGTCACCTTTGATCTCGACCACTGTGTTCAGCTTTTCCAGGTAGGCGCCCAAACCCTGGGCGATCTTCCGGGCAGCGTCGTATTCCAGGGCATACCCGCCGGCAGCCGGTCTGGAACTGCCGGCGTCCTCACCGCCGCCGCTTTCCCCGTCATCGTCGCCGGGTGGTTCTTCCCTGCCGTTACCCCCTGTGGAGAGAGTCCATAGCCACATGGCGGTCAGGCGGCTGTCCTCCTCAAAACCGGAAGCGTCCGCCCCCTCGAAGATCATGTTCAGGGCCTCCCTGGCCACGGCCGCCCAGACCTGCTCAAGGTATTCCCGCAGGGTGACGATTTCGCCGCTGGCTTTCTCGACCCGGCTGTAGCGGGAGAAGATTTCCAGGGCGGGGCCCAGACAGGCGAAGACGGCGTCCGCCCCGACCACGCCTTCGGCAGCCAGGCGCGGCATCCATTCGCGGATGCGCCCGGGCAGTTCCTGCAAAACGTCGCGCCAGTCGCCGACGTCCCCGTCCCGCAGGGACCCGTCCGGGTTTTCCCGGGGCCGGCAGACCAGATGAACGGAGGATGCGAGAGCCGCGGATTTTTGTGCCCGCAGCCTGCCCGGGCGTTCAGTATCAATGGGCCAGGAACCGGTGATAACCCAGCCGGCATCAATCATGGCCTGCAGCATGGCTTCCCATCCACCTGTGGTCTTATGGGCGAAAACCACCACCCCAATCCCATCAGGGGCCAGCACCCGCCTCCCCTCATTCATGGCCAGGCGCATAGCTTCTTCAAAATAGGAGCGATCTTTGCCTTTTATTTCATCCACGATACACTCTTCGACTTTGGGAGTGAGGTCGCTTTTAAATAATTCCGGATACAATTCCCCCGCCGTACGCTTTAACCAGACATAAAAATAGTCTGACAGATCAGCATAAGGCACCGCGTCATAGTAAGGCGGGTCAGTGAAAAAGCATTTTGTGGAATCATCCGGTAGTGGGTGGGAAAAGGATGACGAGCATTCAGCATGGCCGCTATTAATAATGCATGATTCAGTTTCAATTGTATCTACAAAGGCTTCAATTCCTGCAACCCAATTCGCGCCGACATCATTAAACGGGTTTGTTTCCATGAAGTCCCATATTATTGGTAATGTCTGACGGCTAAATGTATTAACTACACCACGTCCTCCAGTAACATTTAATCTACATAGCGATGAATTAAAATCTGCCAGTCTATCTAAAGCTAAAGCCAAGCACGTTTGCACAGCGATCGCGAAGCTATTCGAATGTAGAGAAGCCAGTCTCTCTCCCGCCTCACGTACCAAACGAACCAATGTTATAAGCGTCAATAACTGACGAGGTGTAAAGAGGTTTTCAAAGTGGTCCATCCCGTAATTCCGCTGCGAAAAGGCGCGACCGGCACCGCTACCTCCCCCGGCAGGAGTCGGTTCACTTGGCACAAGGCTTAATACCCCTGTGTACTCCCGCTTTCGCCGGGATAGCTCCTCAACTGCTAAGCGCTCTGCTATTATATCTATATTATTAGGTAATCGATAAGATCTTTCACCAGTTCCTGGATCATCGCGCCGGACAGCAATTAATCTTGCGTCCGCCGCCCCTCCCCGGCGCTCTTTCAATTGCCGCCGCACCGAAGCCACCGGCGTGGTGTAGCCGCAAACCGGGCAGGTGGCCGAGCCGCGGCGGACGGTGCCGCCGGCCACGTCCTTTTCCTTCGCGTTATATATTATCTCGAAGTCAACCCGCTTTCCCGCCGGATCAGGCACCAGCCGCAGGGCTACGGAACGGCCGCCCTTTTTGGCCAGCCACAGGGATCGCATCAACGGTACTTCCGCCCCGCACCCCGGCCCCTCGCAGGTGATCGTCCTCGCCCAGAGGTAGGCAATGGGCGTCGCCCCGTCCGGGTCTTTGGGATAATACCCTGCCAGCTCTTTCTCAGCTTCTTTTTTAATCCAATCGCCCCATTTGCGCACTTCATCGGCCAGGCGCTGACCATATTTGGGTATGTACTCCAACACCACTTTGTTCAGCAACACAGCCACGGGGTTCAGGTCGCTGGCGAAGGCGTCCGCCCCCACCCGCAGCGCCTCCAGGGGAATGGACCCGCCCCCGGCAAAGGGGTCCACCACCAGCGGCCGCGTGCCCGGCAGCCCGCCCAGCGCCTCGTGCGCGGCCAGGGTCAAAGCACGCCCGGTCTCAAGATATTCCCTTTTAGTAGAGTTGTCCCAGTTGGCAAAGTCGGCGATAAAGTCCAGGAGGGCCTTGCGCAGCTCTTCATTATTTTCCAGCCTGCCGGGGTTTTTCTGAAAGCCGATAAAGCGCCTGTAGCTTTCCGCTCCCAGCAGCCCCAGATGTTCCCTCGCCCACTTTTTCATCAAACTGCGGGCCGTCTCACGAAACGTTTCCGGGCACATCGGATCGGCCGGGTCGGGCCACAGGGCCGCGCAGAGCACCGCCCGGCAGGCCGCCAGCGGCCGCCGCGCCCACCAGATGTGCAATGTGGAAATGTGCCCGTGCCTGATAGACTTTTCCCGCCGGGCGTGGGCAGAAATGCGTTTTATAGGAAGGTCAACTTCGATTAACCGTTTGGGGTATTTTAATAATTTTGTCATAAGGCCTCCTGAACCATTACTCACCCGTAAAATAATCGTTGTCGATTTTTTTAATGTCGTATAATGCCACCGTAGATACGCCCAGATTGTTTTCAATCATCAACTGAGTAAGCTGCACCCCATCGATTAAAACGATCTTGTTGTCTATTCTAGAAACATAGTCATATGCTTCTTTTGTAAAACTTGAGGTAGTGATAAAGACACCTTTTTTCGCCCTCTGGCCCAGTAACGCCCCGGAAAATTTTTGGATTTCAGGACGTCCTACTGTACCTTCCCACCGTTTAGCCTGTATGTAAACAACATCTAAGCCTAGACGGTCTTCTTTGATTATACCGTCTATACCTTCATCACCACTTTTACCTATAGCCTTGACAGCATCCTGCCTGGAACCGCCATAACCCATGCGCACCAATAGTTCAACAACTAATTTTTCAAAAAAGCTTGGCGAGCAAGACTTAATCATGTCTAAAAGCTCTTTGGACAATTCATCTTTAATTTTTTGGTATTCTATTTCCACTTTCTCTATCGGAGACAGTTCACTATTTGAATCAGCATCATGGTCAGTATCATTGCTCGTATCCAACTTTTGATCTGATATATTCTTTTTCGGTTTTAAGAAATCAACATATTCGGGGAATTGTTTTAAGTATTTAATATTGAGTTTATCAATATTTTGGCTAAGGGCATTTCTACCCCTGTCAGTAATTGCATAGAATCCCCTACGCTTTGAGATCAATAAACCGGCCATTTTTAAATGAGTAGCTGCCCATCCCACACGGTTGTCTATGACAGCCTGTTGCCCACTAGGCAATAATTCTTTACGATCAATATCGCTCAAATTGAATTGGCTTGCTATCGCCTCAATTATTTCCCGCAATGAATGTTCTTTCCCGTCGCTCACATATGCCAGGAGTGGCAACATAATTGTTTGAAAATCCGGCACTGGCAAGTCTGGTCACCTTCTTAAAATTTTTTAATTTAGCTAATTAAATTATTCAAGTGGTCATTTGCCTTTTCCCAAAATCTTCTCTGCCCCAAGATAGTAATGTTCAATCCTCATAATAGGCTCCCACCCCAGCCTGGCCGGATCCTGGACGGGGTAAATTTCAGGCAGGGACGCGCAGTTGAATACCACGTAGAGCCAGTAGTCCTTTTTGAGCCGGTCGGCGGTCTTGTACTCGTTGGCGGTGAGGGCCACCTCGCCGATGGAAGCCCGGCCCTTGACCTCAATGAAGCGGACTTCGACGGCCGTTTGCGGGTCCTCCGGGTGGGGTTTGCGGGAGATCAGATCAAAGCCCCTATTTTCCTTCTCAACACTGACCACCTGCCAGCCGCGCGCCTTTTCATAAGCTATAACGGTTTCAACTGCAATCTGTTCAATCTCTTCGTCGCGGACCATCGGGGAAATGCTGGGGGAAGTGCGTTCCGGGTGCGGCAGAATCCAGGCCCGCCCGTGGTGCTGGATGCCGGCGATGAAACAGTGGCGCTCCTGTTCCAGTTCCCGCCGCCGCCGTTCCAGGCGGTCGAACAATTCATCCAGGCGGTCCTCCGTATTCTTGATATTGGCGGCCAAAAGCGGGCTTTGCTCCCCTGCCTGCTGACTCTCCAAAAGCTCCGCCATCCGCATGTTCTGGCGGTGGATCAGTTCATTCAGGCTTATTTCCAGGTGGCGGGAAATGACCTCGAGTTCTCTTGCCCGCAGGGCCGCGGTCTCCGCCAGGAAGGGCTGCAGGGCCTGCTCGTAGAGTGCCCGCTCCACCTGCTCGCGTCCCGGCAAGCCGGTGTCGCCGGGGACTGCCGTACCAATAGGCGCCGGAACCAGATCCAAAAAGACGGTGGGCTGCCGGACAGACATGGTACCGTTCATGTCAGTCTGAACCACAAAGAGGCGCCGGTGCAGAGTATGCCCGCAGCCGTCCCGGACAGCTGCTGAAAAGACATCCAGCCGTGAGGGGATATTACAGTGCAAGTCGAAGAAAACCGCTCCGCGCCGCAGGTCTTCCTGAACCCGCTCCAGAGCGTCTTCCCGCACGCACTCAAATAACGGGTGGCCCGGCGTCACCCACTCCAGGGTCTGATCATCTTTCAGGAGTTCCTTATCAAAAACAATTTGTTTATACTCGCGTCCCAGCTTTCCGAAGCGGGGTTCCATCTTTTCCCCCAACGGCCGGAGCGTGCGGGGGACCCGCCCGACGCGATAGACGTGCCGGCCTTTTTTTACCTGTTTGGGATGGACACCAGCCAGGGGGCCGGCCTGGACGAAGAAATCCTCGATCACTTCGGGAACAAGCCGCCGCTCTTTCGCCTCCGCCGACTTGCCGATGATGGAGGACAGGTTCAACTCGCGCTTGGCCAGCCCTTCCAGGGTGGAATCGGTGATTCTGCGGAAGCGCTCGGTATCCACCTGCTCGACAATGCGGTTTTTAATCGCTTCTTCAGTAAGATTGCGGGCGTACATATCCCGTAACATGCGCTCCAGCTGGTTGGCGGGAAACACATCGCCCAGCACGTTGAATACTTTGCCGGTACGCCCGGGATCAAGGTCCTCTTCAATCTTCTTAATCCGGTCGAACAGTTTATGCAAAACCCGGCCCTCACGGGTATTGGTGGCCACAAAATTAAAAATCAGGCAATCCTTTTCCTGGCCGTAACGGTGGATGCGGCCCATGCGCTGCTCCAGGCGCACCGGGTTCCAGGGTATGTCGTAGTTGATCATGAACCAGCAAAACTGGAGGTTGATACCCTCACCCGCCGCTTCCGTGGCCACCATGACCTGACAATCCTCCCGGAACTCCCGCTCGGCATAGATTCGCGTTCCGGGGGTGTCCCGGTCTCCAATTTTCATGCCGCCGTGAATCCGGGTTACTGTAAGCTTCCACTCCTCCAGCTTTTTCACCAGATAATCGAGGGTGTCCTTATGTTCGGTAAAGATCAGGAGCTTCATCTTTGTATCTTCGAATATACCCTGGCTTGTGAGCGCCTCTCTTAATTTAACCAGCTTTGACTCAACTTCCCGCTTCTCAAGAGTCAGCGCCTGGTCAATAAGCCTTCCCAGTTGTCCGATCTCTTCTTTGAGAGCAACTGGCTCCACCGATGCTACGACACCCTCCAGATGGCTGATTATTTCCTGTTGCTCTTCTTCCGGGAGATCGTCAAAATCGGCAGGAAGTTTTTTCAGCATCTGCTCCCTGCGGTAGCCTTCCGGATCGGCTAAAATCTTTTCACGCTTCTCCTTCATCCGCTCCAGGCTTCGCCGCACGGCGTAAATGCTGGAGGCGAAACGCCTCTGCAGCATGGCCATAGTAAACCCAAGGGCGCGTCCCCGGGCGGAGTCGTCAGAGGCGGCTTTGATGGACTGGTCCTCGACGTAGCGGGTCAGAGAGTCGTAGAAGTCATGCTCGTCAAAATCAATTTGAAACTCCACGGTTTCCACCCGGCGCCTGGTGAAAAGGGCCTTCACCTCACCCGTACCGGGATCTGGAAAAGTCACCAGGGCCTCTTTGACCCGGCGCAGGTAAAAAGGCGCCGTTTGCCGCCTCACGGCCTCTTCCAGGCTTTTCACGTCGCCGTAAATATCTTTGTCCAGCAATTCGAGAAACAGGCAGAAGTTTTGCGGGTCGCCTTTGTGCGGCGTGGCCGTCATCAAAAGGTAATGGTCGGTCATATCCGACAGGGCTTCGCCCAGTTGATAGGCAAGCGTCTTCTTGTCCGGACTGTAGGCGCTCATCTTGTGGGCCTCATCCACGATGATCAGGTCCCAGCGGCTGCGGAGGAGGCTTTCTCTGGCATCATCAATACGGGAAACCCAAGATACCGAGGTAATCACCTGGTTTTTCTCCTGCCAGGGGTTTGAGCCGTAATTTGCCCGGAGCACTTCACCCCGCACAACCTCGAAGCTCTCGCGAAATTTGTCTTTCATCTCCCGCTGCCACTGAAAGGACAGATTGGCTGGAGTAATAATGAGGATGCGTCTGATCAGTCCCCTGATTTTTAATTCTTTAATCAGCAGACCGGCCATGATAGTCTTGCCGGCGCCCGGATCGTCCGCCAACAAAAACCGGATGCGCGGGAGCTTCAGGAAGTAATCGTAGACGGCCTCCAACTGGTGGGGCAACGGGTCTACCCTGGCGATGGACAAAGTAAAGTAGGGATCGTACTCATAGGCCAGCCCCAGCCGCATTGCCTCTATGCCGAGGCGGAACCTGCCGGCGTCGCCGTCAAACGGCTCTTTTTCCGGCGTAGCCTCAAGGACCGACAATTGTTCGGGCGAAAGAATCAGCTCGTGGACCTGCCCGGTACTCAGCCCCTTGCCGATAAGCTTGACGGATTCTCCCACCGGCATGGCAACGATAACCTGAATCGGCTCGGGAAAAACAGGTCCCCGAACAATTACGCCGGATTTTAGCCGAGCTATGCTCATAACCCATACTCTCCTAAACTTTCCTTATTACCATTGCTCGCAGAATCTTGTTCGACATTTTTCAGGAAAAACCTTCCTGGAGGCAACCTGAAAAATATAGCAGACTATTGTAAAAAGAAAAACTGAAGCAACTTTGCCCAATGGTGTTGCTTCAGCCACAATTTGAAAATTACAACTTCCTCCATTAAGTCCCAACATCTGGAGGGGCTTGTGAAAATAATTTCTTTGGAAGAATTGCTTCCTCCGTTTTACGGATCTGTGTTTACCCTCGGAATGCGAATCTTCAATTCTGAAAATTTCCGTCCTTTATTTTACGGATTTGTGTTTACCTCGCGGGTCACATTCTCCAAATACGCTTCTCTCGAAGATTTGCCGCCAGCCCGGCACCCAATTCAAAGGCTTTCCGGCAGTCTGCCGGAAACACTTCTTCTCGCCTTTTCGCTTTTGCCCCGGCATCGAATCGTGTTGAAACGTATTTGGAATAATCGTCAAATTGGCAGGTGTCTGTCACAATCAAGGACCTGGACGGGCCAAAAAACCGCTCCAGCAGTTTCCCGTAATTTCTTATCTTATCTTCATACCCTATTTTCTTCATCACGTGCTCCGGCGCATTCATGGTATAAATAAAGCACGTAGGCATCTTTTTCGGCGAAAGGACAGTGCCTTCCCTGTCGTAAACCAGATATTGAAAAAACAATCTTTCCAGAAAGGACCGCATCTCTCCGGTGACTTCACCAAAATATATAGGAGAGCCTAAAACGAGAGCGTCCGCTTTTTCCACTTTATCCAGGACCGGCGCCAAACCGTCCCGCACGGCACATTTTCCATAACTCTTCCCATTGATCAGCTTGCAGGCAAAGCAACTTATGCAGCCCTTATACTCCAAATCGTACAGGTGGATGATTTCTGTTTCCGCTCCCTCAGATGCCGCTCCTTCGAGGGCTTTGTTCAAGAGAGTGCCGGTGTTCCAATCTTTCCGCGGGCTTCCGTTAATGCCCAATACCTTCATGCCGCTTCCTCCCCCGTATGTTTTTTAAAATTACCGCGCCTCACACAAAATTATACAGCAGAGCCATGGCTGCAATGCCGGCCAACAGGCTGTAGAAAAGGCTTCTGGTCTTAACGGCGATCAGCAGCGTGGGCACGAAGGCCCAGATATGCCTGTTGTAAACGCTGATGTCGATGACGCCGTCCGGCGCCAGTACGCTCAGCGCCGTCAGGCCGCCCAAAACCGACGGGGCCACGTAAGACAGCCACCGTTTCAGCGGTTCGGGAAACTCGTAGCGGGAAAACAGCGCTACCGGCAGGACGCGCGGCAGGATGGACACCAGCGAAACGCCGATGATCATGATCCAGATACTAGTCCCGTTCACCGATCAACACCCCCAGACTGGCCCCGGCAACCGTCGCAATAATGATATTGAACAAATTCCCCATAGTGGCCGGTACTAAATAACCAATCAGCAGACAAAACAACGCTGCAGACAGGGCCACCAAAACGTCCGATTTGCGCTTGATCATAAGGACCAACAGACAGATATACATCGCCGGCAAAGCAAAGCCCAACCCCAAACGATCCGTATTGCCGATATGACTGCCCAGCACGGCTCCCAACAGCGTACTGGCGATCCAGCCGGTATGCGAGCTTAGATTCAGGCCGGCCATGTAGGAGGCGGTGGGCGCGTGATCCTGATAGCGGTTCATCGCCACCGCATAAGTCTCGTCGGTCAGTCCGTAGGACAGCAAGGCGCCGGCGGCGGTGGGAACTTTCCCTTTCAGATAGGGCACCAGGGACGTGGAAAACAATAAATACCTTAAATTCACCAGAACATTCGCCAGTACGATGGTGAATACCGCCCCTCCCGCCTGCATGATCCCGATGGCGATGTACTGCCCGGCTCCCGTAAAACACAGGACCGACATCATCATAGCCTGAATAACCGACATGCCCACCTCATTTGCCAGCAGCCCGAAGGCGAATCCCAACGGCAGATAGCCCAGGACAATCGGGATCGAGTCATTGATTCCCCGTTTCAGCTCTTGTTTTTGCATATGCGTCTCCATCCAAAATGTATTTTTCAAGGTTTATACAGGCGGTTTTCAACCGGCGCCTCCGTGGAAAGCAAATCCGGATACCTCCGGACACAGGCCGGCTTTATCCGGACACTCGTCAATTGTTTAAATTGTACCGCACCGGTCAGGGATAAATCAACATTACTGGTGCAAAAGAAAAAAGCCCAACCGCCGGGCCAAGACAACCGTTTGCCCAAATTTTACTGCATGATCGACGAGATCGGCTGTGTTGCCGGTTCCGGCACAGAAAGATCTCTGATCAGTTAATGGTAAAAAATACATAATATTTTCAGAGTTAAATACAAACTGAGGTGCTTCTGTTATTAGATGGATAATTATTAATAATAAAAAATTTTTCTAAAGGGTCTTTTGATTTTGGTCTTTCACTATCAGTAAGAAACCTTACCCGAAACCTCGTTGGTATTGAAACAGCCTGTCCCATAATGATAGCTTCTTGCCGAGGTAAAATAGGCAGTGCAGACAAAACTGTTTTGTCACTATAAGAACCGAAACCACTTACTACTTCACGATCTTCCTCATTGGTAAGAGCATGTGATATCACCGTTCCAAGCTGGGAAACTATAGTTGCCGACATTTCTCTTGGACGCTGAGTCGCTACAATGAGATGTAGTCCATGCTTCCGCCCTTCCTTTGCAATTCGATCTCCCGGTGGATTATTAAGATAAACATTTTCGGATTCCTCGCGTGAACGTTTCCCCATATAATGATGTGCCTCGTCAAGAACAAGAATGTGAGGTTCGTCTTCAAACTTTCGCTTTAGTGCCTCGATTAAATGTTGCTCTAGCATTGCATCCACTATTATAGATAAATACTCTTGCGGGACCTCAGATAAATCAAAAATGGTTATAGGAGCTTTCTTCTTCTCACCTTGTTCTGACTGATATACATTAGATACAGTTGATTTTATATGCAACCCTTTTCCCCCATCTGTGTCGCATACTTTTCTGAACAAGTTGTCCCGGCTAAGTTCCTGAATTCTATCAACAAGACTCGAAACATTTTGATATCGGAAGGCATCATACTGGAATGTATTGTTTCTTGACGGAACAATACTCCACCTATCAATGATAAGCTGAGCCAGCCTTTTCATAGGTATACGTTGATTAGTCGGTTTAGGCTTTACTCCTTTTTCTGTAAGGATAGATAGAAATCTGAGTAAATAGTAAGAATTTGATATCCGCTCACATTCTATATTAGAAATATCTCCTAGCAGCCAATATCCAAAAGGAGTATTAGGATTCTGCTGAATAAAAGCTGGAACTGTGATAGGTGAATTAGAAGGCAATTCAAGCGAACTAAGAGTTGTTGTCATAAAAAATAATACATCCAAAGCAAAATTCATAGCGGGCACCTGTGTTTTATCAGAAGGCTTAAGGATCGTGCGAAACGTATTACGGGAGAAAGAGCAATAGTCAAAACGAAGGTTTTCTCGTATACATTTTCCTTGTCGTGGGTATTCAGGGTCGAGTAAACCACCAAATTTTAATATTTGTATATCAGGAGTATCAGAAAAGGCAGTGGCATACTCACCGTTCACATCGAAGATAAAAACCGGAAGTTCGATACTAGAATTGAGCAATTCTTTGATTATAACTGTCACAGTACAGCTTTTTCCATGACCCGTACCTCCGAAGATGCCACAGTGCCGAGATAGAAGTTTTGATTTGTTGATGCGAATAGTTACATCAGAAAATGGATAAGCATGACCAATAACTGCAGAATTTGTTGGCTCAAGTTCCTCCTCGTTAAGTATTAAATCAACCTCTTCTTGAGTAGGAGCAAGAACTTCCTCGTCAATGGTCGGATATGTCGTAACTCCACGCTCAAAACGCCATTTCTTATCACCTGTATACGAAAACTGCCCCAGGAGTGTAATGGTGATCGTACGGATAACCTGCTTTTCGGGGTACTGAGGAGAGGTTTTTATCCAAAAAAGTTTCTCCGGCTCCAATACCTGCAAAGAGCTAATCTTGCCGACTAGTTTAACTCCTGCGGAGTTTATTATCACATACGATCCAATCCGAGCTATCTTGCTAACTCCTGCAGGGTGCCCCTGAATCAGACTGTCCGTACCGGGAAGCAAATACGCCTTCACTTCAAGTCCGTTTACTTCGTACACATGAGCATATACCCTTCCCCTATTCATTTGTTTACTCCCCCAAACTCTATCAACCGCTGGATAATAGCTTTAATTTGATCTAGCGGGTTCTCAATTTTACTTTCTGGGAATAAGGTATCAATAACTGCCGGAAACTTAGATCCATTTCCACTAAGTACAGTAATTCGGGCAGGAAACGCTCTCTTATTGTACGAAAAATCCGTTCAATTTTCCCTTTGCTAGGGGCGTCAAAAGGCTCGGTATGAGACACCGTGGTACCCATTTGGGCGCAGGCCCAGTGAAATAATTGA
>Ga0116192_1000544_pt1 | contig 28323 bp, 22 predicted proteins | sample AD_UKC113_MetaG_FD_89876 | JGI IMG/M metagenome (GOLD analysis project Ga0116192, IMG submission 89876) | Active sludge microbial communities of municipal wastewater-treating anaerobic digesters from Hong Kong - AD_UKC113_MetaG | ecosystem: Engineered > Bioreactor > Anaerobic > Digestate...
GACGGATGCAACTCGTTTCACCTATGACATAAACCTGTAACAGTTATTAGATTACTAACGAGTAGTCCGTCATTACAAAAGAGAGAATTATTTTATCGACAAAACTTTAGAACCTTGCCGTTTCATAATGGACTTTTTAAGGATTGACTTATTGAGCTTGAAAAACTATTCAAACAAGGTAATCAGAATATAAAAAACTTTGAGAAAGCAAATTATTTGAAATCTACCAATAAGCGAAGGTTCAGTTGTCGACCGGTAAGGTAATTGGGAACAGCCACCTGATGCTGATAAATATCCGTTACCCAGTAGTAAGAATTCACATTCTTGAAATTCAACAGATTGAAAACTTCCACGTTAATCCAGATATTTTTTACATGTCCCAACCACGATTTGTTCATCCATTCATCCGAACCGTTTACCAGCAAGCGCGAACCACCAATATCTACACGGCGATAAGGCGGCATACGAAAAGCAGCACGGAATTGTTCGTTGCGCGGAGCGCCAAATGGCAACCCGTCAGACCAAATTACTTTGAGCTGTAGCTTGTACTTTGGATTGGACGGAAGATAATCTTGAAACATCATGGAAAAAGCGTATCGTTGTTCCGTAGGACGCGGCACCCACGAAGGCGATATCGTTTCAGAAGTCAAAATATTGCCTTCGTCATCGTAAGTATGGCGCACGTAGTTGTCGCCAATAATATCTTCCTTCGAATCCATTAACGACAGATTGATCCACGAATCGGTGCCGGGAACAAGTTCCCCAAATAGTTTGAAATCGATGCCGGCGGTATAAGCTTTGGCATCATTTTCTCCCGAATAGCGAATGCGAACATTATCCACCGAATAGGAAACAACCCTGTCGGCCAATTTAAGATAAGCTTCGGTAGTGAATTTGAAAGGTCTTCCCCATGCCCTGAAATAATGGTCGCCGCCCAACACAAAATGCAGGGAACGTTGAGCCTTTATGTTGGAATTCAATTTAATATCCACATTTCCCAATGCATCGGTAACCGTATCGCGAATTTCCTTGTAAAAAGGAGCCTGATAATAAACGCCTGTAGCAAAACGAAAACTGAAATCTTTTTCCCAGTGGGGCAGATAGGCAACCGTAAAACGAGGACTGAGCAGAAATTCGTGGTTGAAAGTCCAGTAATGCGACCGAAGACCGCCGGTGAACGAAAAAGTTCCTGCATTGGAAGTGTATTTATACGTATCCTGTAAAAAGGCTGTTGTTCTAAGCGTTTTCAGCGAATTGGAAGCATTCATGTTGTAATACAAGTTCACTTGTGCATTGTTGTAAGGCAAAGAATAGCCAGCCGAATCGCGCCACTCCCACTCATTGATCCTGTCGTCGATTTTTTCAAACTGAACGTTGGCACCCCATTTCAGTAAATGATCATTATTTCGGTATTCACCCAAATGAGCTACATTGGCTACAGTTGCATTCAGCTTGTTTCGGGCGTGCTCGTGATAATTTCCAATACCCAGAGATTCGCCGGTTTGTTTGTCGGGATCAACATCCATTTTCACTTCACTCAAAATGTACTCGCCCGAGATGTCGTAATTCTCATTTTCGTTGGTATAAAATGCCGAACCGATCAGGCTTAGTTTTGTTGATTTTGTAGGTCGAAAATTCAATGTAAACGCGCCAAAAGAAGTCTGAAAAAGGTCCTTTTCCTGACCTTCAAAAAAAATGGTTAATTTTCGTCCCATCGAATAGGTGCCAAACGATGTTTCACGTGTCTGAGGAATAAAACGGTAGGTATTTTGTGAAAAATTTCCCAGAAAAGTAAGCTCCCATTTGGGTTTTAGCTGATAAGTCAAGTAGGTTTGATAATCCACAAAAGATGGATCATATTCCCCTTGTGTGTCCATAGTTCCAAGCAAATATTTGGAAGTTTTGTAACGAATACCATGCATTTGGGTAAAACGCTTGCCTGCCGTTCCCACATAAGCCGAAGCGCCAAGCAAACTGGCAGAAGCGGTAGCTTCAAATGCAGAAGGTTTTTTGTAGTCGATATCCAGCACGGAAGACATTTTATCGCCATACTCCGCATTGAAACCACCCGACGAAAAGGAAACATTCTGTACCATATCGGGATTGATAAAACTCAGTCCTTCCTGTTGTCCGGCTCTGATCAGCAAAGGGCGGTAAACTTCTATTCCATTGACATACACACTGTTTTCGTCAAAATTTCCACCTCTGACATTGTACTGCGAACTCAGTTCATTGCTGGAACTTACGCCCGTAAAAGAAATTAACAACGATTCGATGCCCCCGGCCGAATTAGGCATCAATCGATATTTGGAAGGATCGAGTACATCAATGGTTGACGTCTGACGTCGCTGGCCTATTATGTTCACATCATCAATTTGTTTCGACAAGGCCGGAAGTTCCACCGTTAACTGAATCACTTTCATCTTGGGATGAACGGTATAGGTAACCGTCTGATATCCAACCATGGAAAAAACAAGTTTTATAGAATCTTTTATGTCAACGGTTAATTCGTAATATCCGTTCTGATTGGTAGAAGTGCCCATGTTGGAATGCTGTACATATACGTTGGCCAGCTCGATGCCTCGGTTGTTGGTATCGATTACATAACCGTAAATACGCACTTTATTCTGCGAAAAAAGCGAAACGGAAAGTATAAGGAACAAAAAAAACAGAAATAATCTACGGTTGTGCATTGTTAGTATTTTCGAGGCAAAATCAATAATTTTTTAAACGTCAGAAGCTCAAGTTTATTTTGTCAGATACTTTCCTAAAAAAAAGTATCTTCACGTTTAGAAAGGAAAACGACTATTCAAATTATTCAAACTATTCAATTCATCCAACAACTCCGCTACCGAGAACACTTTTTTCTGATTCAGAATCCAAGCACTGTCGGTAACTTCTATTTTTAAGGGAGCATCTTCCACCGCCGCATATCCCGCGCGAGCTAAAGCCCGCAAAGTCCAATAAAGCCGGGTTTTGTTGCCCGAAACACTGACCTTTCCGTTCAAAGGATAATTCAAGGAAAAATTACCGTTGGCCTCATTGAAAAAATAAGAATTGCTGGCAAAAACGCGGTTGAAACTTCCGCTGAAAACCAAATCTTCGGGCACACCACATTCTATTCCTTCATTTTCGCTCATCAACCAAATCAGGTCGGCAGCCTGCAAAGCCAAATCCAGTTCGTGTGTCGAAAGCAGAATTATTTTCCCTGTGGTATGAGCCAGCTTGTGGAGCAACAGCATGATTCCCACCCGATTGGGGACATCAAGATGGGCTGTGGGTTCATCCAACAAGATAATTGGTGTGTCCTGAGCCAGCGCTTTGGCAATCATTACTCTTTGACGCTCTCCATCAGAAAGTTCGCTGACAAGTCGATGCATCATTGTTTCCATTCTGACCATTTGTAACGCTTGAAAAACTTTTTTTCTGTCTCCTTCGGAAAGATTTCCCCGCCAATTGTTGTAGGGAAAACGGCCAAAGGATACCATATCAAAAACATCAGCATTGGCAATATCCACTTTTTCGGTAAGTACAAAAGAAACATTCAATGCTTTTTCGTGTTGCGAAAGCAAAAGGAGATGCTTGTCATCTATCAGGATTTTTCCATCAATGGGTTTCAATAATCCTGCAATGGTACGCAAAAGCGTTGTTTTTCCGCTTCCGTTCGGACCTATTAAACCTACCAACTTTCCCGATTCCAGCCGCAAATTCAAGTCATGCTGAATAACATTTTCGGTTCCTTTTTTCCGGTAACCAATCGTTAGATGTTGAGTAGATAAAACCGACATATTGTATGATAAAAAATTTCTTTCGAATTTATTTTCTTCTCAAAATGATCCAAATTATGACTGGAGCACCAAATAAGGCGCTGATGGTATTTACAGGCAGCGTATAATCGGGAATTTGAGTGATGATATCGCAAATCATCAACAAGGCTGCACCAACAAGAATACATGCCGGCAATAAAATTTTGTGTGATGAAGTCCGAAAAATTCCTCGTGCTATATGAGGAACGGCAACTCCCACAAACGCAATAGGCCCCGTAAAAGCAGTGATTCCGCCTGCCAGCAGGCCGGTAGCCAAAATAATCAGCGACCGCGTTTGTGTAATGGAAATTCCCAACCCCCGTGCATAATTTTCACCCAATAAAAGTCCGTCCAGTCTTTTCTGCAGAAAAAAGGCCATTCCTATACCTGCCAAAACTACCGGAAACAAAATTTGCAAATAATTCCACGTAACGGCGCTTAAACTTCCGAATGTCCACATCAAAAACAATTTTATGGCATCGGGATTGCTAAAATTCTGAATAATCGACACCAACGCAGCCGCTATGGTTCCAAACATAATACCGACTATGAGCAGCGAAACAATATCGTTGACGCGAAAAGAAACAAAGAGAACAATCAGCAGCACCAATGCAGCGCCGACAACAGCTGAAATAATCAGCGCCCAACCATTTCCGGCAAAGGAAAACGGCAGAAAACCGGAAGCCATTACCACCAGTGCAGTGCCCAAACTTGCGCCTGAACTGACACCCAAAATATAAGGATCGGCCAAAGGATTGCGAAAAAGTGTCTGCATCATAAGTCCCGCCACCGAAAGCGAAGCACCGGCCAGTATAGCCGTGATGGCTTTGGGTAATCGAAAATTTATGATTATTTCTGTAAATACGGAGTTTTGTCGATCTCCGCAAAGCGCCGAAAAAATTTCTTTTGCGGGAATTGCTACGCTTCCCCACATCAAATCGGCCAGAAACAAAAAAATCACCAGCAACGAAAAAACAAAGAAAAGCAGATTGTTTCTCGAATACATAAAACCTTACAGCTTTAATTTTTGAGCGTAAAATGTCTCGTAACCGGGTAACAATTCAGGATGCAAAATAAAAATTACATCTTTCAAAAGTAAATCGGGATGGGCTACACCACTTTCCCAAAAATCGTTGGCGCCGGAGGGTAACATTCGCTTGTTGAAATTATATACCTGTTGCAATTTCACAGGACGGAAAAGTTCATGTTTCGGATCCGCTTTCAGCAATTCGGACAGCGAAGCATAATTACAATTCAGCCAGACATCGGATTTAGAAAAATTATTCAGTACTTTTTCAAAACTTAATGGCAAACTTCCTTTGGTAGTATCATTGGCATAAAAATAATTTCCTCCGGCATCCTGAAAAAGTTGCGCCATAAAATTGCGTCCTCCGGGCATGTACCAAGTGCCACGAAAATTGGAACCCGACATTACATTTGGCCGAAATTTCACCACTTTTGCTCTGTCTGCAGTTTTTTTATATTCCTGCTCAACTTCCCGATAAATACTGTCGGCAACCTTTTCCTTGTCAAAGAAAGCAGCCACGAATTTTATCCATTCAGCCCGCCCCAACAGCGATTTTTCCATCCATTCGTTGTTGTAAACGGGAGAAATTCCAGCTTGAAGCAATCGTTGAGCAAAAGGGTCATTTTGGTTGTATCCACTTACCATGACTAAATCGGGATGCAGTTGAACCGTCTTTTCGAGATTGATATTGAATGCATCTCCCAAATCGACTGTCAAACCTTTGCTGAGACGATCGTTAATTTGTAGACTGTAAATAATTTTTGAAGAGCAAACACCGGTAACTGCATTCATTTCGTTAAGTAAATGCAAAAATTCAAAGTGCGTAACCGACGTTGCCGCCAACGAATGAATGGGGATTTTAATTTTCAAACCATTTGCCGGAACAGCCACAGACGTATCATGAACCAAATAATAGCGTTGATAAATAGAACCTTGCGACCAAGGATTAAAAACAACTGCTTCTTTATAATTCTGAAAATAACGAATTGAGAAACCTTCGGCATGTGAAAGCCGAAGCGAATCAAAAGGTTGCTCTTCAGTCACCTGAGAACTTTTGTGTGTACATGCAATAAACAAAACGAATAAAGGAAACAACAAAAGTGAATTTTTTTTCATTGTTCTATCGGATTAACGGAAAAGACTTTAGGAATTTTCATAGTCTTGAAATTCATTTTTCCAAAAAAAATTTTCCGAAGGATTATCAGTTTGCAAAGATAGTTTGAAAAACTTAAAATGACCAATGAATGAAAGCAAAATGTAGATTCAACTATTTTTGTCTGACTGGGAGACAGAATTTTTCAATAAAATAAAAAGTTTGCCGAAAAACACAGAATTTTCCGCTAAGAAATAAAATTTGCATTCCCATTTCCTCGTCTTATCAGATATGAGGAATTGCTCATCGTCGTTGGGTTTACAAATTCAATATACTGCATGATAAAGATTTATTCATCCGAAATATTTACTTATTTCATCCAACGCTAAGCTAAATTATAGTACATGACAAAAATTGAAACATTTGTTTTATATATCTGTAAAACACGACATATAAACCAAGCTCTTCGGGTTGACCTTGTCCGGTGAGCCGAAAAACTAGTGAGAAAAGCGTTTAAAAATGGTCTTTGTTTGAGTTGATTTCAGCTTTTCGAGCGTAAGTTTTTCGAGTGAAGTGGGCACAGTCTTGAAAGCAGCATTTAAGCGAAAACAAAATCAAATTTATTTAATTTATGTTGAGCGTAGCTGCTTCAACGAAGTTAATTTTTTCCTTACTTTTTTGTTTCAAGACAGAAAAAAAAGTGGAATTTGGGGCAAGACCTGTTGTTAAATATCTGAAAATAAAGAATATAAATGTTTTTACATTTTTTGTCATGTACTAAGTCATTTTTTCTAAATCGAAGAATTTTTTTGGGGGGATAGCTGTTACGATTTTGTCTGCCCGGAAGACAGAACGAATTCCAAAGTCATGGCAGTTTTTCAGAAATCTGTAAATTTTCTTTTTTCATCCGATCAACAATCAATAATTGCAGATTGAATAATCTACCGGTAACATGGCTCCAAATCCCAAATTCCTGCTGTTGACTCACCTTGTTTTATACTTCAAACAGCGCTCCGAAATGGCTGAATGAAACCAATAAAAATTTTTCGCACAAATCTTGGAAATTCAAAACTAATATCTTATGTTTGAAGTCGAATACCAACATTTTTCCACATAAAAACTTATCAAAGAAAAAATATCAATCAACATTTTAAAAACCGGAGGATATCACTATGGCAGACGTAATTAAAAAAGCTTTTTTGGCAGGACTGGGATTGGCATCACTCACACGAGAAAAAGCCGAAGAATTGGCAAAAGATCTCATTAAACGGGGAGAACTGACAGAAACGGAAAAACCGAAATTAATCAAAGATTTGCTGGAACAATCGGAAAAAACCAAAACCGAAATGGAGGAGAAAGTAGAAAAGGCAGTGGATGGAATTTTAAAAAAAATGAATATTCCTTCACGAAAAGAATTTGAAGAACTCAAAACCAAAGTGGAAGAATTGACCCAACTACTCAACAAAAAGCAAGAAGAATCGGGCAAATAGTCAAATGAACGATTCCAATCCATACAGAAATTTTGGTTTCAGAAACAACCTGGACAAAGTCAAACGAAGCCGTCAGATCATTTCCATTTTTGTGAAATTTGGTCTCGATTATCTTTTTGATGTATCGCATGTGAACTTTCTCTTAAAATTGAGAAAACGACGAAAAGGCTACCAGAAATTATCGACTGCCGAAAGGCTTCGTCTGGCTTTTGAAGAATTAGGCCCAACTTTTATTAAATTCGGTCAGATACTCAGCACCCGCCCCGATTTTTTCCCTCCGGAATATATCCGGGAATTGGAAAAACTTCAGGATCAAGTTTTACCTATGGAACTTTCTCTGGTTCAGCAGAGTATTGAAAAAGAGTTAAAACATTCCATTGATGAACTTTTTTTAGAATTCGACAAAACGCCTGTCGCTTCGGCTTCCTTAAGTCAGGTGCATAAAGCAGTTTTACAAAATGGTGAAACGGTAGCCCTGAAAATTCAACGTCCGGGCATTCATAAAACCATTGAAACAGATCTTTCCATTCTCGAAAGTTTTGCCGAAATACTGGAAAAAAGACTTCGCAACAGCTCGCTGTATCATCCCACTTCTATTGTTGCCGAACTGAAAAAAACCATACGAAAAGAACTGGATTTCATGAATGAAGCACACAACTTTGAAAAATTCAGGAAAAATTTCAAAAAAGTGGATTACATAAAAGTTCCAACAGTGTATTGGCAATTTACGACCGAAAAATTGCTTACAATGGAATATATTGAAGGAGTAAAAATAACCGAAATTGTACAGGAAAAGTATGCGCACCTCTACGAACCCAAAAAAGTAGCCGACCAAGCAGCAAAAGCCTTACTGAAACAGATTCTGGTAGATGGTTTTTTCCATGCCGACCCCCATCCCGGAAATCTTTTTATTCAACCGCCTGCTACCATTGTAATGTTGGATGTGGGTATGACAGGCCATCTCGACGAAGAATCCATCATTACCATCGCACGAATTTTGCGCGCTCTCAACGAAAAGGACAGTGATCACATAATCAAGGGTTTGCAGGAACTTGGAATAGTGGTCAAGGAAACCGACAAGCGACAATTAAGGCACGACCTCACCGAATTAATAGAAATGTATGCCGACAGGCCGTTCAAAACCATTAGCCTGAACAGGATGAACCAACAACTGCTGGAAATTATGGCCATGCATAACATGGCGCTTCCTTCCAATCTGGTGATGATGTTGCGTGCCATGTCCATTGCCGAATCTATTGGGAAACAACTGGAACCGGAATTCGATATGTTTGCCATTGTTGAACCTTTTGTTAAAAAAATTTTTCTAAAACTTTATTCTCCAAAAAGTTTCAGAAAACGCAGCATGAACGTAATGGATGAAAGCATTGAATTGATAGAACATTTTCCTCAAAATATTTCCGATTTGCTCAGAAAACTCAAAGAGGGACAGTTTGAAATTAAACTGGAACATCAAAATCTTGAAAATCTTCAAGATGAAATGAAAAGCTCGAGCAACCGAATATCGGCAAGTTTGATTATCGCAGCGCTGATTGTAGGTTCTTCGCTAATTTTGCAACAAAGAATAGGCCCGCTTATTTCCGATATTTCCATCCTGGGCGTTATTGGTTACCTGTTGGCCGGCATCATGGGTTTGGGTCTTTTATTGACCATTTTCAAAACCCGCAGAAAAAAGTAAGTCTTTCCAAATATTTTGAAATCCGATTTTTTCTCCTATTGCCAAAATGGCTTTTTACCATTTAGGCTTCATACCCAAATTATACATAACAAACGACCACATATCTGTTTGTGCATCTATCAGTTTACCCAATGGTTTCCCGGCTCCGTGCCCGGCATTGCTGTCCACGCGAATCAGCACAGGTTTGTCACTGGCATTGGCTTCCTGCAAAGCTGCAGCAAATTTGAATGAATGCGCCGGCACTACCCGATCATCATGATCGCCGGTCATAATCAGAACTGCCGGATATTTTGTCCCTTTCACCACATTGTGGAGCGGAGAATAAGATTTCAGGTATGCAAACATTTCCTTGCTCTCTTCGCTGGTACCGTAATCGCTTGCCCATGACCAGCCAATGGTAAATAAATGATAACGAAGCATATCGAGCACGCCCACTTCAGGGACAGCTACCGCAAACAAATCGGGGCGCTGCGTCAAACAAGCTCCTACCAGCAAGCCGCCATTTGAACCACCATCAATGGCCAGTTTTTTTGATGAAGTATAGCCTTCAGCAATCAAAAATTCCGCTGCTGCAATAAAATCATCAAATACGTTCTTTTTTTGCATTTTAGTTCCCGCCCTATGCCATGATTCGCCATATTCTCCCCCACCACGAATATTTGCTACCGCGTAAATACCTCCGCTTTCGAGAAAAGGAATACGCGAAACACTGAAAGAAGGCGTCATGCTGATATTGAAACCTCCATAACCATAGAGCATCAAAGGATTTTTCCCGTCCTTTTTCATTCCTTTCCGATAAGAAAGAAACATGGGAACTTTTGTGCCGTCCTTAGCCGTATAAAAAACCTGCTCGGTAACAAAATTTTCCGGTTGAAATTTTACCTGCGCTTTCTGAAAAATTTCTGAAACATTTTTGTCGGCATCCAAACGATATATAGTGGGAGGAAAAGTAAAAGAACTGAAAGTATAAAAAGCCTCGCTGTCATCTTTACTTCCTGTCAGGCTGATAACAGACCCCAACGTTGGTAGTTTTACTTCGTAGAGAAGTTTTCCTGATAAGTCGTGAGCAAAGAGACGATGTGCAGCATCTTTCAGATAAAGACAGAAAAACTTTCCATCGATAATTTCGACCGATTCGAGCACTGTTTTTTGTTCCGGAATTACTTCTTTCCAGTTTTCGCGCGAAGGATGTTCTGGTTCAATTTCCATTATACGTTTATTGGGCGCTTTCCAATTGGTAAGAATATAAATTTTTCCGTTTATGTGATCGATGACCGAATAGTCGTTTTCAAAGCCATCCACCAATATAACAAAATCGGCTTTCGGATCAGATAAATCCTTCATCAATAAGGAATTGCCGGTAGTTGTTTCAGTAATTATCAAAAAAAGATATTTTTCATCTTCCGTAACGAAAGGGCCAAATTCGCGCAAGGGATGATTTTTATCCTGATAAATCAACAAATCTTTATTTTGAAGTTGTCCGATCTGATGATAATACACTTTCGGAAATTCGTTCTTTGCCGATAATTCTTTACCTTTTTGCGGAGCATCATAGGCGATATAGTAGAAACCATTGCCTTTCCATGCAACATTCCAAAATTTTGTCCATTGAATGTGATCAGACAAAGTTTGCCGGTTATCCAGATTTAGGACAAAAATTTCGTTCCAGTCCGAACCACTTTTTGCTACCGAATAAGCCATATAATGGCCAACGTTTGAAAACGAAACGGATGACAAGGCAACCGTACCATCGGAGGATAGTGTATTGGGATCGAGTAATATTTCCGGTTCGGAATATAAAGTTGATTGCTGATAAAGAATACTTTGCGGCTGTAATCCATTATTTTTGAAAAAATAATATTTGCCGTGTTTTTTAAACGGCGCACCTAATTTCGGATAATCGTTCAGTTCAGTCAAACGGTTTTTCAATGCATTTCGAAAAGGAATTTTTTCCAGATAGTTAAAAGTAACTTCATTCTGGGCTTTTACCCAAGCTGCCGTAGCTGCCGATGTGTCATTTTCGAGCCAGCGATAAGGATCAGCAACTTCAGTACCAAAATAATGATCGGTTACATTTTCCTTTTGTGTATGCGGATAAGAAATTTTTGAAGATGAATGACATGCTGCCATAAAAATAACGGAAAAAGATAAAACATAAATTGGTTTCATTTTTTCAAAAAATTAAAAAATCAAACTTATTTTACTTCAAGGCCTGATAAACCAGGTTGTGAAACAAAACCTTGACATCGGTTACGCTGTTATCGGTCTGCCAATTAATATAAAAAAGCATAATTAAGTCTTCTTTCGGATCGATAAGATAATCAGTTCCAAACATGCCGCCCCAGCGCAAAGAACCTTCAGATGCTATAGTAAGATGCAGATATTGAGGACGAAAATCATCAAATGCCAATCCAAATCCAATTTCACCACGTAAATCATTAACCTGATTTCGACGCATTAATTCAACTGTTTTTCTTCCTAAAATGCGTTTCCCGTTAAATTCTCCGCCATTGAGAATCATTTGGCAAAATTTTGCATAATCTTCTATAGTACCCGATAAACCAGCCCCAGTCGAAAACAGGGTTTGAGCTCCACTGTATGGAAATGTCTGATAAAGAACATTCGAACTGGGCTGCAAAGCTTTGTTCTGTTCTTTTTGATAAAGCGTAACAATACGGTTTTGCTTTTCCTTTGGAACATAAAAATAAGTATCGTTCATTCCAAGCGGCTCAAAAATTTTCTCCTTAAAATACTGGTCAACAGGCATTTTTGAAACAACTTCTATCAAATAACCCAACACATCTACGCTCATTCCGTAGGTAAATTTTTCTCCGGGATCGTGTTCCAAAGGACAGGAAGCAAGTTTTTCTACTACTTCCTTCAGTGTAATGGGGTTCAAACTGTTCAACGGAGGAATTCCCTTTTTAGCAAAAATTTTCATCATGGGGTTATTGGGATCTGTTCCATAAGAAATTCCTGAAGTATGTGTCAACAAATGACGAATAGTAATATCTTTGTTTGCCGGGCGTGTTGTATAACTGGAATCTTTTTCGTTAAACGATACAAGTACCTGGGGATGCGCAAATGCCGGAATATATTTTTTTACCGGATCATCCAATAGAATTTTTCCCTCTTCCATCAACATCAGCACACCTGTAGCCGTAATGGCTTTGGTTTGAGAAGCCATGCGAAAAATATCGTCTCTTTGGCAAGGAATTTCTTTTTCCTTGTCGCGCCAGCCAAAAGCCTTGAAATGAACAATATTGCCATGATGTGCTACAAAAGTAACCGCATGAGGAATTTCGCCTCTTCTGACCAAATCCTGAAAAACGCTGTCGAGTCGAGTCAATCTTTCAGCATCGAAAGCAACGGATTTTCCTTCGGAATGCTTAAATTTTTGAGGATGGGCATCATTTTTTGCCATTATTGAGCATGTTAAGACCAAAAGAGGAATAAAAAAATAGATTCTTTTCATTTTTTATGATATTTTTAATTGGTTAATCCCATTTCTCGCGCAATCTGCATCATGTAGTTTCGTGCGGCTTCATGTTCATTGGGAATAATGCCATCCAAAATGGCATCCTTAATTTTCATTTTAATTTCTCCAACCGCAGCACAGGGAGTAAGATGAAAAGTTTGCATGATTTCTTTCCCATCTATAGGCGGCTGAAAATTTCTTATCCGGTCTTTCTCCTCTATTTCTTTCAACTTTTTACGAACCAGTTGAAAATTTTCCCTGTAACGTTTTACCTTTTCCGGATTTTTAGAAGTTATGTCGGCTTCGCACAGCAACATCAAATCATCAATGTCGTCGCCTGCATCAAAAAGCAGTCTCCTGACAGCGGAATCGGTAACCTCTTCTTCGCTAAGCACAATGGGACGCATGTGCAATAAAACCATTTTCTGCACGTATTTCATTTTCTCGTTGGTGGGGAGTTTCATTCTTCTAAAAATATCGGCAGTCATTTTTTCACCAACAATATTATGATTATAAAAAGTCCACCCCAGACGTTTGTCAAAGCGCTTGGTTCTCGGTTTCCCAATGTCGTGAAGCAAAGCAGCCCATCGCAGCCAAAGGGAATCCGATGTCTGACTGAGATTATCCAACACCATAAGCGTATGATAAAAAATATCTTTGTGTCCAATGCCATCTTTGGTTTCCACACCTTTGAGCGCCGAAAGCTCGGGAAAAATCAATTCCAGCAAACCTGACTTGTCGAGCAAAATAAACCCGATAGAAGGTTTTGGAGAAAGAATAATCTTGTTTAACTCGTCCGTAATTCTTTCTTTCGAAATAATTTCCATGCGATTCTTATTCCGACCAATGGCTTCAAAAGTATTGGTTTCGACAAAAAAATTGAGCTGTGCAGCAAAACGAATGCAGCGCATCATGCGCAAAGGATCGTCGGAAAAAGTAATATCGGGATTCAAAGGCGTCCGAATTACTTTGTTTTGCAAATCCCTAAGTCCGTTGAAAGGATCGATCAATTCTCCAAAACGGCTTTTATTCAGACATAAGGCAAGCGTATTGATGGTAAAATCGCGGCGATTCTGGTCATCCTGCAATGTTCCATCTTCCACAATCGGTTTTCTCGAATCGGAACGATACGATTCTTTCCGCGCACCCACAAACTCTACGTCCATGTCTTTGAGCTTGATCTGTGCTGTGCCAAAATTTTTGAAAATGGCAAATTTACAGGGTTTGTTCATTTGCTTGAGCTTGTTGACCACCTTACCTGCCAATTCAATACCATTGCCAACCACAAGAATATCAATATCTTTTGATGGTCGGCGGAGCAGCAAATCGCGCACAAAACCGCCAATTACATAACATTCTTGATGCGTTTCATCGGCGATATCTGAAATAACACCAAAAATTTCATTATTTATAGCGTCTTTCAGATTTTCGGTTGTCAGTTGTGCTGAAAAATTTTGTGGGAAATCATTTATTTGGTTGGGCGCCGGAAAAGTGTCTTCCTGATTCATGTAGAAAGCTAATGTTAGACTTGAGTAAAAGTAATTAATTAATTTTCAAACAATTAAATTTAAAAATTTTTCCAGAAAAATTTTCTTTTTTCCACTGCAAAAGTAGGTCAATAAATTTAAAATTCAAAGAATCCTCTTTTTTCGTCGGAAAATAAGACGATATACGAAATAAACAAGCTTTCAAAAAAATATGTTTTCAACCTGTTAATCAATTAATAACGCAATAACCGATCAATCGGTCATAACGTTCACCCCAAGCACGATGGTAAAAATAAACGGTATATTCATTCTTCGTTTGCCAGAAACTGCCTTCAATTTTCCCTGCCGAAGCTGCAGTTTTACCTTTAGGCAAAAACCAATATTGATAACTGTACCCGCCCTGTTTTAACAACAAAGTTTTGGTGTAACGTTGGGTATCAAAATCAAATTGCATTTGAGCCGAATCATTGAGCAAATTATAATTGTAGTCGCCGCCAATAAATACCAGCCCGTCCAGAAAAGGTTGATCCGTAAGCAAGGAAAAATGCACCTGAATGTAATCGGCTTCTGTTTGCACGTCCTGAAAAGCTTCCTGAAAATTAATGATAAATCGGCCGTTGGCATCAGGTTGCGAAATATAGGTAAGCGACTTTTGCATCAAATCCTCCTTTAGAAAAGCTTCGTAAAACTCCCGATTGAAATAAATTCTGTCAACCCCCTCTCCTGCAGCATAAAAGGAAGAAATATCAAAATGACGGTATTCGTTTCCGCCTTCAAAAATCAAAGCTTTGTTGTTGATAAAACTTAATTTCCCCGAATTAAAAAAAGTCGGCGTTATATTATTCACTTCATTGTCAAATCGGTTATTTTGCCGAACCACAAGTTTTACTTCCGAAGCAGGATCTTGAACCACATAATTGGCCAAATTTACTTCAATATCGAGTTGCTGGTAACGACCACTCAATTCGATATCGGTATTCGCTCTGATACGGGCATCAATAGTAACTTTTGGCTCTACAACGGAAAAACAGGCTGTGGCTACCGGATCATCCATTCGATTATCCTCATAAATAAGTACCACATAATTCCCGGAAATTTTGAAATGCATATCTTCATTCGGTATCGAAAACCGGTAATGCGTGTATTGATAAGTGGTATTTTGCGAAAAAGCGTAATTGTCTATATTTCCACGTGTAAAGCCATCGAGATATTCGTTGCTGTTTAAATTGGAAACCGTCCAGTCTGCATTGCAATGCAAAACCGTGTAACCAAAAGAGCGAACATTGTGTGACATTTCATCAAACTCAACCGTAAGAGTTTCTGTTCCATTCAATTTCAAAATAGGAAATCCAAAGTCGGTACCCGATATTCTGATTTGTAGAGTTTTGATATTGGGTTTGAGAATTTTGGTTCGGTAGGGATTGGCTCCAGTTATAGTTAAGTTGACAAAAAACAAAATAAAAACAACGGTGAACAAAGAATTTTTCATGATTATTACGAATTGAAAAAATCGTTTTTACAAATGTACGGGATAATTTTTAAAAATACACAAAGATAATGTTCCTAAAAATAACTGTTGTTGCCTTTAAACACAGTTTTGATTTTAAAAATTTTTCTTCTTCATTAGAAAAGAAATTAATTCTAAGCAGCATCCTCAATAAAAACTATTTAAATTTTGATTTACACTAACTTAAACATTTTTCAAAAAAAAAAGAGCCTGTTTTACTTCTCCATAAACAAACAATAAATGACTTTGAGCAAGAAGAAATTTCAAAATCATTTTTTGTAATGATTGAATAAATCAGTTTGTTTGTACGATGAAAAATACATTTTATTTTTTAATTTTGTCTTTTCAAAAATAAGACGGTCTTTTTTAAGAACGGATTTCTTACGAAAAGTTATAATGAAAACTTAAAAGATTGACAAAATTCATTTATCAATCTATCTGTTTTTGTGTAAAAAAAATGTCAACCACATAAAATATTTTTTATATGTCTCCTCTGATTAAGACCACAAAGGGCTTGGATATTCAGATTGATGGTAAAGCCGAAAAAATTGTTGGAGAAACCATACTTTCAGATATTATAGCGCTTGTTCCCCATCACTTTCACGGAATCAACCCAAAAGTAATGGTAAAAGCAGGTGATTACGTCAAGGCAGGAACGCCGGTATTTCACGATAAAACTTTCGAAAACATGAATTTCGTGTCGCCTGTTAGCGGTAAAGTTTTAGCGGTGAACCGTGGTGAAAAACGAAAGTTGCTCAACATCATCATTCAGCGTGAAAAAGAAACGCAATATGAAAATTTTTCTGTACAATCTTTAGAAAAACTGACTCCGGAAGAAATCAAATCGGCCCTGATGATCGCAGGAATATGGCCTTACGTTAAACAACGTCCTTATGATGTGATCGCCAATCCCAACAAAACGCCAAAAGCAATTTTTATTTCGTCATTTGATACGGCTCCGTTGGCTCCCGATTACAATTTTATATTGAAAGGTCAGTTTCAAGACTTTCAAACTGGAATCGATGTATTGGCAAAACTGACACCCGGAAAAGTTCATTTGGGAGTGAAAGCCAATGTCCCATCGAACGAATTTTTGAAAGTTAAAAACGTAGAAATTACTGAATATGAGGGTCCTCATCCCGTTGGAAATGTTGGAATACAAATAAATCATCTCGATCCTATTAACAAAGGTGATGTTGTTTGGACAATTAACGTACAGGATGTTCTTTACATTGGGCGATTTTTTAACAAAGGAATAACAGATTTCAAAAAAATTATTGCCTTAACGGGGCCTGAAGTCATTCAGCCACAATATTACAAAACTTTGCCGGGCACATCCATCGAACCCTTTATCAGCGGAAATGTTCAAAAAGGCATTCCCTTAAGATACATATCCGGAAATGTTCTGAGCGGTATAAAAGTTGAAATCGACGATTTTCTCGATCCTTATGCTTCCCAAATTTCTGTGATTGATGAAGGAACGGAACATCAAGAATTTCTTGGTTGGGCAATGCCACGAATCAACAAGTTCAGTGCCAGTCATCTTTTTCCAACACGGCTGATACAAAAGAAATTTTTCAAAAAAATTTTGGGAAAAATCCAATTTCAATACGATGCCCGTTTGCTTGGAGGTCGACGCGCCATTATTATGTCCAATGAATATGACAAGGTGTTGCCGATGGATATTTTACCCGAATTTCTTTTCAAAGCAATGATAACGGGAAATATAGACAAAATGGAACTTTTGGGAGGATACGAAATTGCACCGGAAGATGTGGCTTTGTGCGAATACGTTTGCACATCCAAATTGCCCTTACAGCTAATTGTTCGAGAAGCGTTGGATGTGATGAAAAAAGAACTCGAATAAATTGTCAAAATTAAAACAGCAACGAAAAAAGCTTATATATGAATGCATTACGAAATTTCATGGATAAAATAAAACCGTATTTTGAAAAAGGCGGCAAATTGGAAAAATTGCATTCCGTTTATGATGGTTTTGAAACTTTTCTTTTTGTGCCCACTACTACTTCACCTAAATATGGCAGCCACATACACGATCCAGTCGATACAAAACGTACTATGAGTACCGTGATAGTTGCGTTGCTGCCTGCTCTTTTGTTTGGCATGTACAATGTTGGTTATCAGCATTATTTGGCAACAGGTCAAGATGTAAATTTCTGGACGGAATTTTTATTCGGTTTTCTGGCTGTTCTTCCCTACATTTTAGTTTCTTACATCGTAGGACTTGGTATCGAATTTATTGGCGCACAAATCAGAGGTGAAGAAATTCAGGAAGGTTTTTTGGTAACAGGATTTTTGATTCCCTTGATTATTCCCATCAATACTCCGCTTTGGATGGTGGCCATTGCTACTGCTTTTGCCGTAATTTTTGCCAAGGAAGTTTTTGGCGGAACCGGCATGAATATTTTTAATGTTGCGCTGGTGGCGAGAGCATTTTTATTTTTTGCCTATCCTACACACATGTCAGGAGATGCCGTGTGGGTCAGAACGGGAACAGCATTGGGTTTCGGTGGTGGAAGCGTGCTGGATGCCTTTTCCGGAGCAACTCCTTTGGGTCAGATTGCCACTGCTTCAACTTCTATCCCGAATATCACTGATACTTTTGGTCATTCTCTCGGATTTTGGGAGGGATTCATAGGACTTATTCCCGGTTCAGTGGGCGAAACTTCAAAAATAGCCATTTTGCTGGGAGCTGTTATTTTGTTGATGACAAGCGTAGCAAGTTGGAAAACAATGCTTTCAGTATTTTTAGGTGGCGCTTTTATGGGAATTGTTTTCAACTTTTTTGGGCCTGATACCGCTGCGGCACATTTCCCATGGTACAATCATCTGGTATTTGGAGGATTTGCTTTTGGTGCTGTATTTATGGCCACAGATCCCGTAACTTCTGCCCGTACGGAAAAAGGGAAATGGATTTATGGCTTTTTAATCGGATGTATGGCTATTATTATTCGCGTTCTCAATCCCGGATATTCGGAAGGAATGATGCTGGCTATATTGCTCATGAACATTTTTGCACCTCTCATCGATTATTTCGTGGTTGACAGTAATGTGAAAAAACGATTAAAAAGAGCAGCAACAAGTACTATTAAATGAGATTTTATTTTACAGCAAAAAATATCACCCAATTAATTCTCAACGAATAAAAATGGATACAAACAGTAATGGTTATACATTGATATATGCTACTGTTATGGTAGTGATTGTGGCATTGATGTTGGCATTTGTCTCCGGCGCTTTGAAAGACAAGCAGAATGCCAATGTTGAAATAGACAAGAAAAAGCAGATTCTGACTTCATTACGTATCGATACAAAAGGTAAAAACATAGAACAACTATACGAAAAATATATAGTAAATGGTCTGGTTATCAATACAAAAGGAGAAATTTTATCCAAATCAAAAGAAGAAGCTTTTAAAATTGACATATCCAAAGAATTGTCGAAAAATATGGAAGCGCGTCGACTGCCCATCTTTGTTGCACAAATTGACGGAAAAACAAAATATGTTCTTTCCTTACGTGGCACTGGTCTTTGGGGACCAATTTGGGGATATGTTTCTTTAAACGATGACAGAAATACTATTTACGGAGCTTATTTTTCTCATGCCAGCGAAACGCCGGGCTTAGGTGCCAACATTGCGGATCCACCTTTTCAAAAACAATTTGAAGGAAAACACATCCTAAACGATAGAAATGAATTTGTTTCGCTCGCCGTAATGAAAAGCGGGAAAAAAGCCGAAGGAAAGGAACAAGTTGACGCCATTTCGGGAGGAACCATTACCAGCAAGGGCGTTGAAGCCATGTTGCAAAACTGTTTGGGACAATACGAAAAATTCTTACAACAATCAATCACAGGAGGAACCAAAGAATGAATAAATTAATTTCCGACAAAACAAAACAAGTTTTATTGGGTCCATTGAGTAAAAATAATCCCATTATGGTGCAAGTGTTGGGAATTTGCTCGGCATTGGCTGTAACAGCAAAACTTGAACCCGCACTGGTAATGGGGATATCTGTTACAGTAATTGTTGCATTTTCAAATGTTATCATATCGCTGATTCGCAATACCATTCCCAATCGCATCCGAATTATCGTTCAACTAGTTGTGGTTGCAGCACTGGTAACCATAGTCAGTGAAATATTAAAGGCATTTGCTTACGATGTCAGCGTTCAATTGTCGGTATATGTGGGACTGATTATTACCAACTGTATTTTAATGGGGCGACTGGAAGCTTTTGCCATGTCCAACAAACCGTGGGAATCTTTTCTGGATGGTTTGGGAAACGGATTTGGGTATGCCCTGATTTTGATCATCGTTTCTTTTTTCCGCGAACTGCTGGGTTCAGGAACTTTGTTGGGTTACACAATAATTCCTTCATCGTTTTACCAAGCCGGCTACATGAACAATGGACTCATGCTTATGCCGCCAATGGCTTTGATTCTTGTAGCCTGTATTATTTGGATTCATCGTGCTAAAAACAAAGAATTGCAGGAGAAATAAATATCTATTAATCTGTGCTTTTTAATAAGCAACTACGAACAACATTATTTTGTAAATAAGAAAAAAAATACAACATGGAAGGTATATTGAACATTTTTATAAAATCGATTTTTGTCGATAATATGATATTTGCCTATTTTTTGGGAATGTGTTCCTATCTGGCAGTATCAAAAAATGTGAAAACATCTTTAGGTTTGGGCGCCGCCGTTACGTTTGTTCTCTTTATTACCGTTCCGGTAAATTATTTGCTCGAAAATTACGTATTGAAAGAAGGGGCTTTACAATGGCTTAGTCCTCAATTGGCTTCACTCGATTTGAGTTATCTTTCTTTTATATTGTTTATTGCCGTCATTGCTGCCATAACACAAATAGTTGAAATGGCGGTAGAAAAATTTTCTCCTTCTCTTTACAACTCGTTGGGAATTTTTCTGCCACTCATTGCCGTAAACTGCGCCATAATGGGAGCTTCATTGTTCATGCAACAAAGAGCTTTTCACAATATTGGGGAAGCCACATCTTATGCATTGGGTTCCGGTGTCGGTTGGTTGCTGGCAATTGTCGGACTGGCTGCCATTCGCGAAAAAATGGAATATTCCAATGTTCCGAAACCATTGCGCGGTTTGAGAATTACTTTTATAACGGTGGGAGTTATGGGCATTGCCTTTATGTGCTTCTCCGGCTTAAAAATATAATTTCAAGCGCATAAAAACCCTAAAAAGACAGAACCGGGAAATGCAGAATTATTTTTCAAAAATGTCCTTCAGCAAAAAGAAAAAGTTAGAACAAAAATGATGATATTAGCCATACAAACAACAACACTCATTGCCAGCCTGACAGTATTTTTTATAGTCATTTTTTTATTGGTCGTAATTTTGCTGGTAGCCAAACAATATCTTGTTCCATCAGGAAGCGTTACCATCACCATCAATAACGAAAAAAAAATAGAAGTGCCGGCTGGGGGAACTCTACTGAGTACTTTGGTCAATCAGCACATATATTTGCCTTCGGCCTGCGGTGGAAAAGGCACTTGTGCACAATGTCGCTGTCAGGTACTCGAAGGTGGAGGAGAGATTTTACCCACCGAAACCGGCCATTTCTCCCGAAAAGAAATTAAGGACAATTGGCGGTTGGGTTGTCAGGTGAAGGTAAAAAATGACCTTTCAATAAAAATTCCGGAATCAGTTCTCAGCATAAAAAAATGGGAATGTGAAGTGATTTCCAACAAAAACGTTGCAACATTTATCAAGGAATTGATTGTAAAACTTCCTGATGGAGAACATTTAAACTTTCTTCCCGGAAGTTATATCCAAATCGACATTCCCAAATACGAACTTAAGTTCAGCGAATTTGAAGTAGAAGAACGTTTTCGTCCCGATTGGGATAAAATGCATCTTTGGGATTTGACATGCAGCAATGATGAAGAAACCATGCGCGCCTATTCAATGGCCAATTATCCGGCCGAAGGTGACATCGTGATGCTGAATGTACGTATTGCAACGCCTCCCATTGACAGGGCAACAGGAAAATTTTTAGATGTGAAACCAGGTATTGCTTCTTCTTATATTTTTAAATTGAAACCGGGCGACAAAGTAAATGTTTCCGGCCCGTTTGGTGAATTTCATCCCATTATTAATTCCAAACGTGAAATGCTCTATATTGGCGGAGGCGCAGGAATGGCTCCGTTACGCTCTCATATTCTACATTTGCTGAAAACTTTAAAAGTTACAGACCGCAAAATTTCTTACTGGTATGGAGCGCGCTCAAAAAACGAAATTTTTTACGAACAGGATTTCCGTGAGCTGGAAAAAGAATTTCCTAATTTCTCGTTCCACATAGCATTGAGTGAGCCTCTTCCCGAAGATAATTGGACTGGACCGGTAGGATTTATTCATAACGTTATCTACAATGAATATCTTAAATTCCACGAAGAACCTGAAGAAGTTGAATATTACATGTGCGGACCGGGGCCAATGGCCAAAGCTGTAGAAAAAATGCTTGATGATTTGGGCGTTCCACGCGAAATGCTGATGTTCGACGATTTTGGAGCTTGAAAATTGTTTTAAAATTTCTATTTTCTTCAGGGACTTGTCAACTTTCGATACAGTCCCTGATTTTTTTCGTAAATCAATGAAAAACCATAAAAAAATTTTTAATCACTAAATTGAATTTTTTCTTACTTCTAAACTTAACGACAACAAAAATTTTACTAACTTTAAACACCTAAAATTAAAGTTTTACATCTTTTCTAATATACAATACTACACCTATTTAGCATGAATACGTTTGTTCATTTGCACGTTCACTCCCATTATTCTATTCTCGACGGTATGTCATCCATTGATCAACTGGTTGACAAAGCCATGAAAACCGGCATGCCCGCTATTGCTCTCACCGATCACGGCAATATGTTCGGGATAAAAGAATTTTACAATTATGTGAAAAAGAAGAATATTCCTGTTCAAGGCAATATTGCTCTTTTGCAAAAACAACTAAAAAATGATGAATTATCGGAAATTCAAAAAGAAGAAATTCAAAAAAATATAGAAACGGAACAGCGCAAACTTTTCAAACCAATCATAGGATGTGAAACATATGTAGCTCACAGAAGCCGTTTTTCCAAAGAAAATCAAGAAGATCGAAGCGGTTATCATCTCATTCTGCTCGCAAAAAACAAGACAGGCTACCGAAATCTTTGCAAACTCATTTCTCTGTCATGGATGGAAGGAATGTATTATCGTCCGCGTATCGACCATGAAATTCTGGAAAAATACAGTGAAGGTTTAATTGCATCTTCCGCTTGTCTGGGTGGAGAAATTCACAAAAAAATCGAATCGGGGAACTTGGAAGAAGCAGAAAAAGCCGTCCTTTGGTACAAAAAAGTTTTTGGCGACGATTTCTATCTCGAATTACAACGTCACAAGACCGACAAACCCGGAGGCGACACTTCTACCTACGAAAAACAAACCCTTCAAAATGTTGAGTTGATAAAGTTAGCCCGAAAAACAAATACCAAACTGATTGCCACCAATGACGTCCACTTTGTAGAAGAAGAACATGCCGAAGGACACGAACGATTGATTTGTCTCAGTACGGGGAAAGATATTGACGACCCCACACGCATGCGTTACACCAAGCAGGAATGGCTGAAAACACCTGACCAAATGAAAGAAATATTTTCAGACATACCGGAAGCCATCGAAAATACACTCGAAATTGCTCAAAAAGTCGAATTTTATAATATCGATTCGGCTCCTATGATGCCTACCTTCAAAATTCCCGAAAATTTTGCCGATGAAAACCAATACCGTTCACTTTACACTGAAGAAATGCTCCGTGAAGAATTTGGTAAAGGATTCGACCGTTTAGGAGGAACAGACAAGGTTATCCGTATCAAATTGGAAGCCGATTATTTGAGAAAACTGACTTATGAAGGCGCCAAAGAACGATATGGCGAAAATTTAAATCCTGAACTCGAAGAACGTATCAATTTCGAGTTGAATGTTATCAAAACCATGGGATTTCCCGGTTATTTTCTTATTGTTCAGGATTTTATTTCAGCAGCAAGAAATATGGGTGTTGCCGTTGGCCCGGGACGTGGTTCGGCAGCAGGTTCGGTGGTAGCTTACTGTCTGAAAATTACCGATATTGATCCTTTAAAATATGATTTGCTTTTCGAGCGTTTTCTGAATCCCGACCGTATTTCCATGCCCGATATTGATGTCGATTTCGATGATGATGGTCGAAATGAAGTTTTACGCTGGGTTACCGAGAAATATGGGAAAGACAGGGTAGCTCACATAATCACTTTCGGCACTATGGCCGCAAAATCAGCCATTAAAGATGTAGCACGGGTTCAGAAATTACCGCTTTCCGAAGCAGAAAGACTTACCAAACTTATTCCCGACAAATTGCCCGATACGCCGGATGGAAAAAAAATGAAAGTCAATTTGTCCAATTGTTTCAAATTTGTTCCTGAGCTGGAGATTGCACGAAATTCTTCCGACGAAAATCTCTCCAGCACGCTTCGCTATGCCGAAATGCTGGAAGGAACTGTGCGACAAACGGGAGTTCATGCTTGCGGCGTAATCATCGGCGCCGATGACCTGACAAACTTTGTTCCTTTATCAACAGCTGAAGATAAGGAAACAAAAGAAGAAATTCTGGTTACACAGTACGAAGGTTCGGTTATTGAAGAAGTCGGACTGATAAAAATGGACTTTTTAGGATTGAAAACGCTTTCCATTATTAAGGATACGCTGGTAAACATTAAAAAAGCCAAAAATCTGGATTTGGATCTCGACAAAATACCTTTGGACGATCCCGAAACCTATCAACTTTTCAGTAAAGGTCAAACAGTAGGTACTTTTCAGTTTGAATCTGCCGGCATGCAGAAACATTTGCAAGCTCTTCAGCCTACACAAATAGAGGACTTAATTGCCATGAATGCACTTTACCGTCCGGGTCCAATGCAGTATATTCCTCAGTATATCAATCGGAAACATGGTTTGGAAAAAATTGAATACCCTTTCCCTATTATGGAAAAGAGGCTGAAAGAAACTTACGGCATTACTATTTACCAGGAACAAGTGATGTTGCTAAGTGTAGATTTGGCTGGTTTCACACGTGCTGAAGCCGATGAGTTACGAAAAGCCATGGGAAAAAAGCTTACCGACAAAATGGTAGCCTTGAAGGAAAAATTTATTGCCGGATGCCAGAAAAATGGCTACGGGCCGCTCGAAAAATTGGAACAGATTTGGAGCGACTGGGTAGAATTTTCCAAGTATGCGTTCAATAAATCGCATGCCACCTGCTATTCTTATATTGCCTATCGCACCGCTTACCTGAAAGCGCATTATCCTTCTGAATTCATGGCAGCCAACCTGTCGAGAAACAAGGACGACATTGATGAAGTAAGCAAATTCATGGACGAATGCCGAAGTATGGGAATCAATGTACTGGGACCGGATGTCAACGAAAGTGATTTTACTTTCTCAGTCAACGAAAATAATGATATTCGTTTTGGTTTGGGCGGAATAAAAGGTGTAGGTGAAAATGCAGTCATGGCTATAGTGAACGAACGTCATGCAAACGGAAAATTCAAAAACATATTTGATTTTGTAGAACGCGTCAATCTCACGGCATGCAACAAACGAGCTATTGAAAGCCTTGCCATAGCAGGAGCTTTTGACGGCTTAAACGATATAAAACGCGAACAGTTTTTTGTGGAAAACGGCAAAGGAGAAACGGTAATGGAAAGCTTGATTCGGTACGGAAATAAGTATCAAGCGGACAAACTTATGACGCAAAATACATTATTCGGCGACATGAATTCCATTGAAATCAACAAACCGGAAATTCCCTATGCTCCAGCATGGGCACCTTTAACCCGGCTCAACAGGGAAAAGGAATTGATTGGAATGTATCTTTCAGCTCATCCACTCGATCAGTTTGAATTTGAGATGAATTACATTTGCAATACTTCCACCTCTCAACTGAAAGACTTATCATCACTGAAAGGGAAACAGCTGAAAATCGGCGGACTCGTTACTAATATTCGCCATTCTGTGTCGAAAGCAGGAAAACCTTATGGCGTATTTACTATCGAGGATTATGACGGATCCTTTGAATTTTTGTTGTATGGAAACAATTATATAGAATTCCAGAAATATATGATAAAGGACATGTTTGTTTTTATTCAGGCCATCGTTCAAGAAAAATATGCCGACAGCAAATTTCGTAAAACTTCAGAAATTGGCGGTGAACGGGAACTCGAACTTAAAATACAAAAAATTGACTTTTTCTCCGATATAAAAAACAAATTTGTCAACAACCTGAAAATCAATATCCCTTTGCAGCAACTCTCAGAAGATACTGTTGCAATGTTGAGTAAAATAATACTCGAAAATAAGGGAAATGTAAATGTTTATATTCAAGTGCATGACCAAAATTCCTTAAACAAAATAAATTTCTTTGCCCGGCAACATCGCGTCGATATCAATCCCAAAGTATATCGAACTTTGAAAGCAGCCAAAACTGAAGGAATACTCGATTTTGATGTAAATTGACAATCCAATGCGTTCTTAATTGCTTTTTTCTATTGCAAAATATGATTTTTTTATAAAACTTTTATTCCATGTATTTGTTTTTTGAGTAAAAATTATTTCAAACATCAAAACTTTAAAATTATGGTCATTGAATTTACAGACGAAAATCTTAACGAATTTATTGAAAGTGGAAAACCTGTATTGGTTGATTTCTGGGCAGAATGGTGTGGCCCCTGCAGAATGGTAGGCCCGATTGTAGAAGAACTGGCCGAAGAATACAACGGAAAGGTGCAAGTGGGAAAATTAAATGTAGATGAAAACGCCGAAGTTCCCTCAAAATTCGGGATTCGCAATATCCCTACCTTGTTGTTCTTTAAAGACGGACAACTCGTCGATAAACAAGTTGGAGCAACTTCGAAATCCGTTTTGACAGAAAAAATTAAATCTTTACTTTGATTTTTTCTTTAATTTTCTTTACAGTTTCAGATAAAAATTTTTCACCAGACTTTTATATTCATCCGTATATTCGTGATGTTGCTCCGTTTCGATGGTAAGTCTCGAAATACGGGTGATTTTTTCTTTTTTTCCTAACCCAATCAGCAATCGCTTGGCTTTGCTTGACGGTTTGGGAAAAACGAAAACCAGCTGATGGCAAAACCAATTGTGGTTTAAGGCATACGAAACTGTTTGCAGGCCTTCATCCACAGGTAATATAATGCACAATGTCCCATCCGGTTTCAATAAATTTGAAGTAAGGTCAACCAGCTCTACATGAGTAAGTGATTCGGCATGGCGAGCCGTATTTCTCTCATCTATCGGACTTTTTTTGGAACGTATGAAATAGGGAGGATTACAAACCACAACATCATAAGTAGTTGAGCAAACTGAAACATATTCTTGTAGAGAAGTTTCAAACAATTGAATCCGATTTTTCCACCGGGAATTTTCTACGTTGATGCGGGCTTGTTCCATGGCATGGTTATCAATATCCAAAGCATCAATTTCGGCGTTACTTCGTTGAGCCAACATCAAGGCAATCAATCCGGTACCGGTTCCAACATCAAGAATTTTCCCCGCATCATTTATCGGCGTCCATGCACCAAGCGTTACGCCATCAATCCCCACTTTCATGGCACAACGATCGTGAAAAACAGTAAATTGCTTAAACTGAAAATACGGATTGGACATGCTCTTTTACTTTCTTTGTTGTGGGGACACAGTTCTTCTCTGCGTGTCATCAGTCGAGCGCCTTGAATTGGTCGGAGTCAAACGTTTGGGTTGCATTGTTGAACCTTCTGATGTCTTATTGTTTCTTCGCAAATTTCTTTCGGGCGTACTCAAATTGGTATTTCCGGTTCTTTTGGTGGAACGGTAAGAAGGCGTAATATTTTGCATACCCGAAGTGGTTGGCACATCAATAGAAATTCGCTCGTTGCGTTTGTTTTGCAACTGCTGATATTTCTCTTTTCCAAGTGCATTTTCTATTTCGCCATCTTTCTTTTTCAGCAACTCCATAGCTTCCGAACGCTTCGTAACCGACTGACGCTGTTTGGCATACCGAAGATTAATTTCGTAAATTTTTTTTACCTGTTCTGCATTCAAATCCAACTCCTGCTGAAGTTTACTGGTTTGTTGCACCGCTTCCTGTTCGGGTGTCTTTTCAGGATAGTTTCCCAATTCCTGAGCATGTATTCCAACTGTTGTAAACAAACAAGAATAGAAAAAAAATTGTAAAATAAATTTGCTTCTCATACACATACTCCCAAAAAAACAGACTTAAAGCGTTGGATTAGAAATTTTTTAATTGATTTCTAAAAAAAAATATTTTTCGCTCAGAAGTAAATCTGCACTTTTAATAAATAACAACGAACGTGCCACGATTTTCAAAAACAGCAAAAATACAAAACTTTTTGATTAATTTTATTTCCTGAAAATGATACGATGGAAAAATTAGTCTTGTGAGAGAAGAAAATCTATTTCGAGTTACGGGTTTTGATGTGCCATAAGGAGATACAGGTTTTGAATTTTAAGTAGAGACGTAGGATGGCTACGTCTCTCCAATTTCAAGTTTGAAAAATTTTTACTGACTATTGCCCATTGTTTAAATTGAGGCTTTTCTAACAACGCATAAAACAAAAAAATTGAATAAAAAAACATATTAATTCATTGGAAAA
>Ga0116192_1000550_pt1 | contig 28011 bp, 17 predicted proteins | sample AD_UKC113_MetaG_FD_89876 | JGI IMG/M metagenome (GOLD analysis project Ga0116192, IMG submission 89876) | Active sludge microbial communities of municipal wastewater-treating anaerobic digesters from Hong Kong - AD_UKC113_MetaG | ecosystem: Engineered > Bioreactor > Anaerobic > Digestate...
AACCTCCCCAAAGAAACTGCAAATATTTTAGCAGATTGGGGAGGGTTGCGGATCATCTTTCAGGACAATGAACATGCAAAAAAAACTTGCCTGGCAGGACTACTTTATGAGCAAGATTACATGTTATCTCAGAGGATAACCCTGCCAGCTACCGGGGGTGGGAACCTAAAAAATGTGTACCCAGCTTTGCGCGTAACTAATTCCAAAAGGTTGGTCCCTGGAAACGGATTAATCCCCTGATTTTTTTTGTCTCAGAAAATGATTTATTTCATTTTTTCGCTACCGTTATTCTTTTTCCCTCAACAAAACGCTCTATAATATTATCCGCTTCACCGGTGTAGAGAAACCTTTGCAGGCGCTCTTCCAGGGAAAAACCGGCGGTGATCAGAGGGTCGTCTTCTACAACGATTGCATCAAAGGAATATCCCTGTTCAAAACTCCCCACCTTGCCAAAAAAACTCCCTCCACCTTTCGTCCCCATATAAAAGACTTCCGCCGTGGTAAGAGGCTTCACTTGGGGTTCATAAAAACTTCTGAGCTTCGAAATTTGAATCGCCCGCACCATTACCCGGTAGAGCGCCAGATTATGGCCTGCACCGATATCGCTTCCCAGTCCCAGATGGAACCCTCTATCCAACAACTCCCGAACCGGCATAATTCCGCTGGCCAAATTGATATTGGATTCCGGGCAGTGCACCAACCGGACAGCGTTATTTTCAATTAACACCAGCTCCCGCTCTTCCAAATGAACGGCGTGCGCCATCAGCGCCGGAGTTTGCCCCAGCAGGCCATAATGAAGATATACGTCGGCATAAGTGGCCTGGGAAGGGAACAACTCCTTCACCCACTCAACTTCTTGTTTGTTTTCGGCAAGGTGTGACTGCACCGGCAGGTTATATCTCTGCGCCAGGCGCCCCAGGCCATCCAGCAATTTTGCCGATGAAGTAGGGGCAAAACGTGGCGTCACAATCGGTTTTACCAGAGGGTGCCCGCCATATCTAACTACAAGCTCTTCCGTTTCCTGCAGGGAAACCTCCGTTGTTTCCTGCAGATAAGGGGGACAGTTGCGATCCATATTTACTTTTCCCACAAAAGCGCCGAGCCCCCGGGCGGCCAGTAAATTAAACAAGATCTTGGTGCTTTCTTTATGGACGGTAGCAAAAATGCATGCCCTGAGCGTGCCCTGGCGGATCAACTCCTCCACAAAACGCGAATAGGCCTCCCGGGCGAATTCCGGATCCGCAAAACGTCCCTCCAAGGGGAAAGTATGACTGTAAAGCCAGGGAATTAAGTTTTGATCCAGGCCAACACCAGATTGGTAAAATTGGGAGGCGTGCACGTGGAGATCAACAAAGCCCGGTAGAATCAACCGCCGTCCAAAATCATTAACCCGCAGTCTGCTAAATGAGGGCGGCAACTTTTTATAAACACCTTCCACTTTACCATTCAAAACCACAATATAGCCGCCCTGGAGGGTTTCAAATCCTTGCGGTGTCGGCGTAAAAATAATATCCCCCTTAAAAACCTGAACCTCTTCCATATTCTAATCTCCCTCGTGGAATTGTCAAAATAATTAACACTTTTGGCTCCTCCGGCAACTTCCCTTTTGTTCCCTTTTGGATTACTTTTTCTGCAATATCCTTATAAGTTAAATACGTTTTTATCCTGGAAGTATTACAGCCCCATCTCATAATTGCAAAGGGATATGGCATCAGGCCATATCCCGCTATCCCTTGGAAACGCACCCCGCAGAGGCTCCAGGTCAAGGGCGGCGCATTGAGGCTCAGATTTTATGAAATTGTACGACCTCGAAAGCCACTAAGATTAGTTGTCCAATTTTGGGGGGACAAACCGCCGGTACCCAGTGAGAATGAACAGTGTTTTCTTTACGCCCTCATCCAGGTCTTTGGCTGGGTCGGCGGAGTCCCGCAGAAGATGCGCTTTGATAACCTGCCGGAAGCGGTCGCTTACACTCCAAGGATGGTAAGCGGGTACTAACCGAAGCCCTCACCTTAGCTGCTTTTATCCTCAATACGCAGCATCACCAACTCGTCGTCCAGGCCGTGGCGTAAAAGGTCAAGCCGGGGAGACGTTGCCAGCAGACTCTCCGCGGCTAAATGCTTGATGCGAAAGGGGAATAGGGCCGTACTCCCGGCCAAATCCTTCAGCGGCGCACATCCGTTGGAGCGGGCATGTAAAGATGTTTCAATCAACCACGAGGCGATTTGGGGATCCTCAATGAACAAAGACAGCCCCTGGCTGTAAACCCCTTTTGCACTTATTTCGCTGAGCACGCCCCAGTCAATGAAAGAGCGCAGCACGCGGCGGGCTGCTCTGGAAACCGTCTCCCGCTCCCCGTACTGCTCCCGTACCCGCCGCTGAATGTGCGCTGCTGCCGCAGTACCCTGGAGTCTCAAGAAGCGGCCGACGTGACTAGCTACTGACGCCCAAAACGGATAGACCGCCATGACCATTCCCCAATGAACCGCTATGCGGTCCGGACGAGGAACACGCTTGAGCAGTTCAAGGCCGTCAACTCGCAGGGACTCGAGTCCGTCCGGCGGTTTAAGCCAAACCTTCGTCAAGATCGTAATAATTTTCTCCCGGTTCCCGCGCTCGGCCTCGCCACCTATGGACACCCTGTCCTTCAGGAGTTCCTGCAATGCTTCATTGATGGCGGGTTTATCGTTGCCCGCCAGAACGAGATTTGCGGTAAATTCAAGCCACTCCAGGCGAACCCGCTGGCTAAAGCCGATTTGATTTTTACGATGTTTCATAAGTCTTTCCTTTCGATGTGGATAAGAGGAACGATAATTTCCTCAACGGAAATGCCTCCGTGGCTTACTATGCGTTCTCCCTCGCGGACAAACGCCCGCCGGGCCGGGGCAATAAGAGGGAGGAAGGTATCCGGCAGTCCTGCCTGCTGCCATTCTAAAGCGGCGGGAAAACGCTCTCTTACCTTATCCCGCAGAAGCTTGTCGGAATAAACACGAACCCGCTCGCCGCGCAGGTCGGCCGCCGCCCCTTCAGCAGGACGTCCGCAACCTTCAGCTTCAATATTGCCGTGGTCGGAAGTCAAAAAAACATGAAAACCCCGGTCCGGCAGAAGATCCAAAAGCTCAGTCAGGTAAGGCTGCCGAGCCCACTGACGTACTTGATTATACATGCCGGCAGTGCCCAGTTCAATACCATGCATAATTTTATCCACCTTGTCGATAACCAGCCCGGCAACCTTCACCTTGGGACGGGAGATAAGTTCCTCGATGCGCTCCAGGCCACCGTCACCCAACCCTTTGGCGTACACGACCTCATTTAAGGAAAGCCCTTGATCCGCCCAGAACTGCGTCCATAGGGCCTGTTCTTTATCGGTGGTCTGAAGGCTGTCCGGGAAAAAGACGGGAGGCTTGCCGGCGAAGGCAGCCTGGCGCGAGACCGATGTGAGCGACGGAATCCAGGCAAATATGGTGTTTTCACGAAAGAATAAACTTGACTGCCGCGTTGCCAGCGCCTCTCGAACTATTATCCACTGGTCAAGTGAAAGCCCGTCCACAAGCAGGAGGGCTATCTTAATGTTGCGGTTCTCCTCCGCATAACGTGCCAGAAACCGCGGAAGGTGGTGAAGCATGACCGGGGGTACGGGCGGAAGGTTGATAAGCCCGGCGTACCGTCTGGTCAGCCATAAGGCGAAGGCGGCATCCACCTGGTTTTGCAGACTTTTAAAGTTTTCAACTACCTTTACTTCGATGGAGTTTTCCTGTTCATGAACTTTCAAGGTAAGCTGAGCCCACCCGCGGGCAAAGTGGAGCCACTCCCCGTGTCTGGCGTCTTCTGCCGGAATGGAGGACAGAAGATTATCGATAAGTTTAATTAGGCGACAGCGCCTGTCTTCAGCCCTACCTGTTTGAACACCTATGCCCACCCAGGTTTGTGACAGCGTAGCCGCATGCTCGTGGGACACGGAATGCAAAAGCTCCTCTAAGAACAGATTGTCCATATAAATTCGAATGTCATGGTGATCAAAGGGGAGATCGGGGGGGCCGTCGATTGCCAGACCGTACTGCTTTTTGTCTTCTTGCAAATTAGTTTCCTTTTTTCCCGCCACGCGGTCGAGAAAAACCGGCCAGCGCTCCTGGAGAAACGTAAAGAAAGCCTCCCGGTCCGGGATGATAGTTTCCAGCGGCCAGCCGTCAAATATGCTGTTTTGTCTTAGAAGCTGAATAAGGCGTTCGTCCAGAACACGCGGTATGCGCTGGCCGCGGTAATGTCGCCGGAGCAGTACACGGAGCAGGTCGGAGGGCTGCTTGATGAACTCGGGCGCAATTTCAAAGACGTGCCGGAGAACAAACTCCTTCGTGGCGTTGTCCCCGAGCTGTCCGGGCGCGTGTCTTCTCTGGGCGTCGTACAAGGCGTCAAGGTCGCCCCGGTCCAAAGCTGTTACGACCGGATAGCTGAGCTTGGGGAATATTTCACCCAGGCCGAAAGAGAGCCTGCGGCCCGCTTGCAGCAGATCAAACGGCAAAGATCCCAAATCGCCGGCCTGGGCGCGCAGTACAACCACCAGGTCCGTCTGTTCGCCCCGGTCCCAGCGGGAACGGAACTTCGATTCATAGGCGTAGCGGAAAGCGACGTGATCTTCGAAGGTAATCAGCTCAAAACCCCGCTCCCGAATGCTTTCGAGAATTCTTTCCTCCAGCAGGAGAGCGTCCGGGTCGGCCACAAGGGTGAGCCGGGTGACCTTGGGGGTAAACTCCTTGAGGATTTCATCGCGCCAGTTGGTCATGAACGACACCACCGCTAAAACTTTATTTTACGAAGTTTTATCCGTCGGTTTCTGGATTCATTGTTCTTCTAACAGTCATTCAATCAAAGTGCGGACTTTGGCAAGAACCTCCGTGATAACTCCGCCGGAGCCTTGCAGGCAAATTCTGCCCCTCTTGCCTGCCTGGCACAATTAACATTTTATCGCAGTGCCAACAGAAGGATAAAATTCTAATTTTCAGGTTGGTTATTGTCGGCCCCTAAAGGTTGCAAGCAGCACGTCCTGCTCCAGCGCAACAGCCACCCGTGCGGCGGCAGCCACGTAGGCGATGTAGTCCGGCGAACCGGTGCCTGCGCTCTCCAAAGGCTTGAACTTGGAAGCAGGAACGCGGACTACGGAGTCGCGGCCGGGCAGCCAGACATAGTAGGTAGTGTTCCCCCAGAGAATCTTGGTTTCAGTCACCTGATAGAGTTGATCGATTTTGTGCAAAGTACCATCTACTCATTTTTGTTTTCCCAGCACTTTTTTTCCGTGTTTATTCCAGATATCTTCAACAGGAATCCTTTTGACAACTTCTCTTAAGGCATCCAACGTTTTCTTGGTATAGTGCTTATATTGTTGAGACTTAATTCTCTTCTCTCCATACATTTCAGGGTCTGACCAGACGTTAAGCTCGAATAAATATGCCCGGGTCTTAGGAATAGTTAGGTTGAGTTTTCTGGCAAGATCAGAAACATTCAAGCTATACTTGTCGAACCAATCATACTCTTGTTTGATGACAGTTCCAATAACCGGCTCACCGTTCTTGGCAATACGGACGGGGATATTCGCATCCTTCTTAATACGTAGGTAGATCGGAATACCGTCACCTTGAGTCTCAAGCTTCAATTGAGCGACCTCTGGAAGGATCACACTCCAATCATCGCCTCGCCGTCTTTTTTTGATAGCCTTTCGCAATTCATCTTCGGTCACTCGTTCAGCCTTGTCGCGTGTTGATGTCGCCAAGGCGAGAATCGGCCGTAATCTAGCTGCTGCTTGAATCCCTTTGCGGCTCCCAGCTTGCAGTAGAGCATCAACCTGACTCAGTTCGCTATCAACCAGCACTTTCAGGTCCTTGGGTGGGCGCGTTGAGACCGGCAAAACCCTTTCCGGGATACAATCAGCAAGTCTCTCATTGAAGACACGATTTAGCAGGTCGTCAAATAACGTTACCGCAGCTTGTGCTTGAAGGTAAAGAAGGTCTTCTGAAACATCCTGGTAATAATGCATAGAAATATCACGATAGGCATTTAAGATTGATAAAGTAGAACGCTCATCGCTCGAAATTATCTTGATCTCATTGTGCAATACCTCCAAACACTTATCGAAGCCGAAGGAGTACTTCTCTCCCTTTGCGTGTATAGTCCCTATTTTATCTTTGATAATCGACTTTAGTAGCATTTCAAAAGCGTGATGAAGAAGAATCAGAACACTTTCAGAACGTCCCCGGTTATAGGGCCTGTTGAACAACTCAATACCAAGTACCAAGGAATTGATCGCACGTTTCTTGAGTTCAGCCACTTCTCTCTTGGCTTTTGGCATAAATTAATCCTCCCCTATACGTATCAACGCCTGGTCATACCACATCAGTAACTTCGGGTCTTCCTGGAGGACGCTCTCGGGAATCTTGCGGGCCACGCTAATGATTGTGGCGTAGTCGCGCCCCTGCCAGGCTTTCTTGAACCCGGCGCGGACGGCTTCCATGCGGAACACCTTGAGCCGCCTTTGTTTTGATTCCCGATATTCCTCAAACTCGCGCAGCAAGGCCCGCTCACGCAGCTTTTCCAGGTCACCGGCTTTGTTCGGGTCGGGCACGTACCAGCGGTCCCTGGCCTTGGCGAGCAGGTCCGGGTCATCCTTGGGCAGGTTGCGCAGCTCCTTGTAGTTCGTGGACAGGTAGCTGTGAATCTGGCTGGGAACTTCACCCTTGCCGTCATAGCGCAGGAAGTTCTGACCAAGCAACTCGGAAAGCTCCAGAAACTTTTCGTGCTTCTGCCAGCCGCCCTGGGTTTCCCGCATGAACTGTGGCTGGAGTTCCTGGAAGGTCTGCGGCTTTTTCAGCAGTTGTTGCTTGAGCCACTGGATGGCTGAAGACTCGTCAGTAACGAAAAGCTGGAGCTGTAGGATTTCCCGAACAGTCATGCGCTTCTTGTCATACTCAGCCACTTGTTCGGGGAGGAAATACATCCCGTCCCGCTCGGGGAAACGCTGGGTAAGCCCGGCGTAGAACTCGCCTGCAGACAAGGGAACGGTCACCCCGCGTTGAACGTGAAAGGCGACCATGCGGTCAAACAGCAGGTAGTTCTGCCGCTCGGCGATGATCTCTGCCTTGCCGTCCTTTGAAACGAAGACCGGGAGTTGCTTCAAGTGGGTTCTGGTAAAATCCCATGCACCTTCTTCAGCGCCAGCCACCAGACGAAATCTCTGCTCCAGTCCTCCATTGGGTTTGTAAGCAGTAATAACCAGATCCTGCTTCACAAGCTTCTGAATAGATTGCTTATAGGTCTCCTGTTGCTTGTCCAGCGTGCGCACATCGGCAACAACAAAACCTGCATGCTCAAGGGCCTGTTGAATGGCGAACCAGACGCTATTTCGGGAATTATGGAACTCCACCGTCAACCACCGGCCCGGCTTGAGTACACGATGAATTTCCTGAAAAGACGTTGCCATTAATTGCTGATAATCCTGAAGCGTCCGATTGCGTTCCTTGTCCATTACTGCTTCAGGCTCGCGCTGGGTCAATACCCTCAACCATGCTTCCCAGAAGAAGTTTAGTTCAGAGTAATGGAGATTGTTGCCGAAGGGAGGATCAACAAAGATATAGTCGATACTGTTGTCAGCAACTATGGGAATACTGGTTGTCGATTGCGTTGTGATTGCGGCCCACTCTGCAATTCCCGGCATTTGCAGCTTGCTAAGGCGTCGCAATTTGTTGGTCATGGCATATGCAGGCGAGACCTCGGAAATCAGGGACCCGACAAAAAGTGTTCCGGAGAAGAAACGATTTACCTGTGAACCCCCAAATCTTCCAAACTGGATCGGCTGATAACGGTTCAGCTTAGTGAAACCGAGATTGTTGCCTTGCAGAAAAAAACGATTAAAGGCAGAAGCGCTGGTGGCTGCCTTTTGCCACATTCGCGCATAAACAACCAAGGCTCTCCGAAAATAGAAATGAGGCAAATGGGTGATACCTTTAAGATGGTAGCCATCTTTACCTTTTCGCTCACCATCGGGCATCTCATGGGTAGGAAACCAGTCGGTGACCGGCTCCTCTTCAATGCGCTTGAGGACAGATAAATCGTACTCATCGGGCTTTTTTTCGTATCGATTGCCGCCAACTTGATAATTGATGAGGACCGGACGGTATCGCACTAGCCGATGAGATTTCTGTAGTGATTCATCAAAATAGGCATCCCACATACGCTGGAGCGATTTCTTGTTAAGCTTAGAGCGGCAGTGTATGCAGTGAAAGGTATCCGCCACTTCGAACGTATTTTGCTGAAAAGCTGCATCGTAATAGACAATTTCAGCTCCACAGTCTGGACAGGCAAAAACCTCGCTCCACACGGTGTAATTGATCCGGCCCTTGGTCTTGCCGTCGGTGTGAAGCGTCTCATACATCCATCCGCATTCTTCTTCAACTTCTTCGAGGATACGCTTCGCCTCGCGCTCAAAGGCTTTAACGTCCACCTGCGTGTTATAGTTATAAGCGATGAAGGTGGCGGCAGGTGACAGGTCATTCAAAACTGCCCGGCGTGTCCCGAGCTTGGAGAAGGGCTTCCACAACGTTTTGCCGTCTTCGTCCGGCTCCGGCGCATAAACCGCGCCGTCGGCTTCTACCCGGTAGCCCAGGGATTCCACCGCGGCCTTGTCGCCGCACAGTTGCGCCGCAACTCCAGTCATCCCCGTCCCGCAGAACCCGTCGAAAACCACGTCTCCCGGTTCGGTGTAATGCAGGATATACCGCATAATGGCCTTGTGCGGCACTTTGGTATGGTAGGAGTGGGCGTTATAGATCGGGTCGTTTTTTCCCTCACTCACATCCGCCGCAAAGGGTTCCCGCCGGTAATTGTCCGCCGCCGGATCATACGTTTTGCCGTAGTACCTTATAAAATCCTCGATGAACGGGTTCGGGCAGGCGGTGTAGTACGGCGGGTCGGACAGGGCCAGGATATCCTCGTCCGAACCGATGGGGAAACCTTCGATCTTGCGAAACTCCGGGTCCTTAAGCTTCTCCCGCAACTTCTCCAGGAAATATTCCCGGCGCTTTTCGTCGTCCGGGAAGGTCATGCCGAGGCACTCCACCGGGCCGCGTTTCTTTCCGGAATCTGCAGATTCAAGACTCAAGGTCAGTTGATCTCTCATTTCGTTGGCTCCTCAAATCAACCCAGAGATGGATCAGCTTGAACACTTCGGGTTTCAAATTCTTTCGATTTAACTTTTGCCGGTATTGCTGCACATTTCCCTTCACAAAAACTAATTGAATGGCCGGATTGTCAGGGCAGTGTTGCTTTTGATAAGTGTTAACTTCATCAAGTATTTTTTCGGGAGACATGCTGATGATGTAGCCGACCATCATGCCGGAAGGCGCCCGTTTCCCGTATCCATGCAGCCTGCAGTCAAAACGTTTGATACCGTCTGTCACATAATTCTTATTGAGAATCCAGCTAGCGCTCGTCGGAGACCCCAAACGCTTACATTCAACATGAAATGGTATTTCATGTTCCTCGGCGCAAGCCGCAAACGGATTGGTGAGTTTGCAGGTAAAATCAGGGCGCTTCCTTGCTCTACCGCCCCTTAACTCGCTGTCAGTTACCGGTGGAATCGGCTTTTCCCAGTCTGGTGTGCGGATTTCGCGGTTGTTGTTCCGGCTTTTTTCAAAACATATGGCATTCAAAACGATACAAAGGTGTTCTGAGATAGTGTCTTCGTCGGCCGTGTCGCGTTTATCGTCTGACAACCTTTGCAGCGCCATGATAAAAATACCGGTATAAAGAGTTACGTGCTCTTGCCATAAGCGGGTAAATGAAGGGATCTTATGCTGTGCCATCAGTCCTGCCCTCCATCTTCCGGCATGGACTCAACCATGCGTTTGCACAAAGTCGCATCCGCGTCTTCACGCGCCAGACTGCGGGTCCAGAAACGCTTTTCATTGCGTTTTATTACAATAACGGCGTCATCAGAGACAACATGGACAATCCCATCCACAAGGATTTGGGATGTTCCCAGGGGCTGCGGCAGAGCCTTGCCGATTTGCTCCAGCACATCCGGCCAGGAATCATTTTTCGGAAATAAATTCCATGGGTCCGTCTTGTCCGCCGGGTAAAACTCAACAGCAACAATATTGTCGTGAGCTCCGACATGGACTTCCGCTCTCATCTCAATGGCATCCCCCAGGTAGGCGTTCCAGCGCCGGGCGAATACGCTTATGTAATTTTCAAGCCATGAGAGATCATTGCCCCGCACCGCGGGCATGGCGCCTGCGCTGTTGAACGGCTTGTAGAAAAACGGAAGCGTTACCTCGCAACAATCTCGAATAAGGTCTTTTTGCTCCTCGTTCAGACCGTAGAGTTCAAACACCGCCTCGTCCAGTTCTTTCTCCCAGATCCTTCGTTGAGTCTCAATCTCAGCTTCAGGCACACCGTCAGGATGCATTAAATCACGCTTTTGCGGGTGATAATTGCGGAGCTTATCAACGATGGAAATGATTCTTTGGGTAGTCAAGCTTTCTTTATCCAAAACAACGGGCAGTCGCAGCAACTCATCAAGCAACAATTTATGATGCCAGAGTCCCCAGTTCGCAGATGTCATAAAGAAATAATATCTTGCCAAAGAAGACCAGAGAATCGCCAGGAGTACTTTGTGACACCATTCATCTTGTTCCGACAGCTTTAAACCATAGATGCTTCTGTAGAAACAAAAGGGCATTTCAACAAATTGGGCGATTATTGTTCCCCGAGGATGTGAACTTTCAGAAATTCCTTCATTAACAATCACCCGCAGTCCACTGTACGAACCTAGGGCGCCGAAGCGATGCACACGTTCCGGCGGAGAAGTGAATCCAGGTAATTCATAACGCGACTCCAGTTTGGAGAGTGATTTAAACGACTGCAATCTGTCTGCATTAAAAGTTCTTGATGCCAACTCATATCCGCGACCCGAATTGTTATGATCCACATATTCTCTGAGATGTTTTTTGGATTGGAGCCATTTGATGAACCGGTTATCCGCCAAGCGGCCGAACCAGTAACTCTTCCATAATTGACTCGACGCCAGGTTTTCATCCCGCAGAATATGAATATCATATTTGGATAGAAGTATCGCCTGAGTTTCTCTCAAAGCTGTGACTTGTTTGGCCGACCAATACTTAACGGGAAAATCATCCTGTTTGCCTTTAGTGAAGCAAATTAACACAAAGGGAGAGTCAGCTCCTTTGAAGAAAAACTTCCTTACGTGAGTAAAGTTAAAAACCTCATGGAGCCTGACATTGTTTAGCCATTGTTCGCGAAACGCCTGGGTGGTGGCGCTGTGTTTGAACAACACCCCGGCGGATACCAGCATTCCCGCTTTTCCGCCATCTTTCAGAAAATCGAGAGAACGCCAGAGAAACGCCTGTGAAGGTTCTTTGTCACCGATGGGTTTGTTGTTAACACGGCACCATTCGAGCATGACGTTTTCGCGGGCTTTTGCTTTGGCGCCAGCCTTGTTTCCGGGCGCTCCCCAGGGCGGATTGCTTACAACAACATCCGCGCAGTGTTTGCCAAAACGTGACGATAACAGCGGATTTGAATCTATCGATGCTATATCGAAAGCATTTCCCACCCAAATACAATTGCAGTGGTCCTTTGCCTTGTTTTCGGAGACTAAAAGCTTCGGCAGCCTGTTGCCCTGTTTAATATGTTCCGTAATTGCAGGCGGATCAAGATAATGAAGCATGGCGAGATAAAGGCTGAATGCCGTGATCCGGGCGGCCTCTTCATTTACCTCGATACCGGCAATCTGTTCATGGAGAATCTGCTTAAGTCTATCAAAATCAAGTCGTTTTTGATTCCTGTACCACTCATAGCGCACGATCCGCCTGAAGGATTCAACCAGAAAGATGCCTGAACCACAGGCCGGATCAAGCACGCGGGGTTTTTTTCGCAGTTCCCCGGCAGTCAATGACCGGGATAGAACCAATTCCACCAGCACCGGCGGAGTATAATAAGCTCCGTCCTGTCTCGCTTTGCTTTTCTTTTCATCATCACTGGTAGATGAATGATAAAACTCTTCGTAAATCGAGCTGATCAGATCAAGCGGAATAATATCAAAGCGGTAGGAATAGAAGAACAGTTTCTTTTGGACACCGGCATCACTGTAGAGGAGATCTTGAATCAACTTCAGGTGCTTTTGGGTGACGGCCTGTTCCTCCTCGTCCACATCGGGAAACATGTCTCCGTTAAAGTCCCGGGCAAGGGCCCTGTAGAGGGCATAGGTAAATTCCTTATTCTCCAGGGCCAGGGGGTAGAAGGCCCGGCGCTCAGATAAGTCAAGCCCGGCACGGAATGGCTGGTCCTTGACAAGTTCCGCCCATACAGTATTCTGTCGGGCAACTTCCAGGAAGTAATCCCGGGTTAGGATCCCGCGGTCTTCTAGATAGCGGATGAAAATTGAGCGGCCGATCAGGGCGTGGGCAAACTTCAGCTTCCGGCCCGCTAGACCGGCTTGAATTAATTCGCGCCGGATCGTTTTCAAGTCGCGGATAAGAGCTTTATCCGCCCGGTTTTTCGTGTCGCCGAATCGACTGTCTCCAAAGATTTTGCCGGACTCAATATTATCGCGGTGGAAAGGTTGAAGCACCTGTCCAACTTTTCCGATGTTAAGGTCTGGTGGGGATATTTTCCCCAGCACGGCCATTACAAGCACCGCTTCCAGTTCCTGAACAACTTTTCCGGCGTCGTGGAGTGTCGCCAGTGTTTTTAAGCGCCGCTGCTTCCCGGAACCATCTTCTTGAATTTTAGATAAGTTGAGGGGTCTTTGCGCCAGATCCAGTATGGATATTTCATCCGGTGAAACCAAAAACAACAGCCTGGGGCGGGCAAGGCTCCAGATACGATTGAAGGCTTTTGCCTTTTCAAGATGATCGGAACCGCATTCGGCAAACACGACAACCGGGTTGTTTTCAACAAAGAACACTTTATCAGCGCCTGCGCGTTTTGCCGCCGCCAGCCATTCACCCTTTTCAAGCCAGTCATCGCATTTTAAACCGGATGTTGGTTTCTCAGAGGCTGGCAGTAATGAACCGCTCTGGAAATCCAACACCTTATAAAGAATATCCAACGCCTTGCTCACGACGTTTCTCCTCGTTTCAGCGCAAGATTGAATAGGCTACCCATGGACTTCATTCCTCAACTATCGCCCTCAGCAACCCGCTGATATTCTAAACCGTCCAATCATCTCCGAATCTGGTCAGTGTTCCTTATCCTCAGTCTAAGACAATTCTGATCTTGTCTGGCTCCCTCCCCTTGATGAGTTGGTCCAGGTAATCTTCAAACCGCTTTTTCATCTCCGCCGGGGTGACCGGTGAGCCGCCGGAGAGCAGCGCCGCGCGCAGGTCGGCAGTCTTTACCGGCACCTTGAGCAGCCCGGAGAGGGCCTCCTGCAGGGCGCGGATAAAATCATGGTCAAGGACGTCCGGGAGCGTGCGCTTCTTGATGAATTCCTCCACCAGCTTCCCCGGTTCCGGTTTGAGCAGGTCCAGGTTGGACCTCGTGGCCGGGTATTCCAGGTTGGCAAGAAGCGTCTGGGTCCAGTTCTCCACCAGCCTGTCGAGCTCTTCATCCAGACCGTCCAGGACCGAGCTTGCCGGCGCGGCCGGCGGTTCTGCGGCAGGCTTGTAACTGCAGTGCGGGCACACGGGCGAGGCGTTCAGCTCCGGCTCGGTGAGCGTAAAGCAGCTCTTTAGAGCCGCCAGGCGGTTCTGGTAATCGGTCAGGTGCTGGCGGGGCATGATATCGATGGTGGAGAGTTTTTGCAGGATTTTTAACCGTTCATCCGCCATTAGCCTGGCCTTGCGCTTGTCCTCGTTGACGCCCAGCCTCGCCCTGGTGTGCAGGCCCAGGTACGCCTGCAGGTAGGATTTTTTCAGGTCGGAAAGTTTGCGCTGAATCTCCTGGCGGAAGGCTGGCGCGCCACGCCTGGACGGGTCGCTGATCTGCACCAGAATCTCGTCACGAGCCGCCTTCACCTTGTCAATCCACTCATGCCCGCCGGGCAGAACCGCCTCGGCCGTGGAAAGATATGCCGCCGTATCCCCGAGGCCGGTCACCAGTTTCTGCAGAGAATCGACCTCTGCCAGGGCCTGGAGACCTTCGCGATGGCCGCTTATCTCCGGCGCTTCGTAACGGAAGTTCTTGAGCTTGCCGGGAGTTGTATAGGCCTGGATTGATTCCAGAAAAGTCTTGGTCTGATTAAGCTGGGAGCACAGCATCCGGGCTTCGCTCCCGGACAGCAAACTACTACCCCAGAAAAACAGCCCTTTTTGCGCGCTCTGCTGAACAAGCACCAGCCTTTCCACCGTGCCGGCCGCTGCTTTCTGCAGTTCCTGGACGGGTTCTTCTTTCCCCTGGGTAACCAGCTGCGCCATGCCCGGCGTGAGCCCGAGCAACTCAAACAGGGCCTTGAGAGCCGGCAGGTTCCAGTCCTTGGGCCGTTCGATGTGCTTGAACTGGATCAGTTCCTCGACGCCGGTCCCGGCCAGTTGGGAAAGCCCGGTGGCGTCGAACTTCTTGCCCGGGATGGCCAGCACCAGTTCACCGGAGTAAACCAGCGCCGCCATGATCACCACTGCCCATTCGGGCTCCAGACGCAGGTTCCTTGCGTCCAGGTACTCCACCCCAAGGATGTCCTGGATCAGTTCGGAACGGTTGACCACCTGGCCGTGGCCCTTCTTTTGCGCGATTTCGAGGATGTGCCGGGCGTATTTCGATCTATGAGGATCAAACCTGTCGCCGTCAAGAAGTTCAAGGGCATCCAGCACTGCGGTCGCCTGTTTGGTCGGCTTTTGACCGGCGATGGCCCGCAGAGCGTCCTGGGCGGCCTGGGCCCGGTTGGCTCCGGTGATGAGCACCGAAAAGCAGGGATAAAGAGGAGCCAGATCCTGGAAGTGTGCCCCCAGACAGACACCGGCGATGGTGTTTATAAGGTCGCGAAAGTTAAGCCGCTCGTTGGAGGCAATGCCGGAAAGCTCGCGGATGGATTTACCCTTGACCCAATCTTCGAGGGGCTTGGCGCGTCCCTGATAGGTAACCGTGAAGGCCGTATACATGTTTTCCTTCAGCCACTGCACCAATTCCCGCAAGTAACCCGACGCTTTGGACTCATAAATGGACTTGGCCTGCCCCGAAGCGGTGGAAGCCAGATCAAGAGCTGCGGCATAACTACGCAGTGCTGTGTGAAAGGATTCATCCTTTTGGATAAGGCGCAGGAATACCTCGTCGGGCTTTTTTTCATCCGTAAAGCGCGGCGCGTCGAAGGGCTGGATGAAATAAAGGTAGAAGTCGCGCGGCGGAACTGCTGTGGAGCGCTCGTTGGGCGCGCCGAAAAAGAGGTACCCCTGGCGCGCGGCTTTCCGTTCCAGCCAGACAAGCTCGTGCTGCCAGATTTTATAGCCGGTTTTGTAAGTACGGTCCGCACATTCCATGACCTGTTTTAAGGCCTCGTAGTAGTAGCGGTCAAGCTGGGAGTCATCCAGGCTGTCGGCGCGCTTCTCGATCAGGGCGTCAAAGTCATCGGTCTTCTTCAAGTCGAGATAATACTGGCGGTTGTCCGGATTCAATGAGATGAACTGGCCGCTTACCGTCTTGTGAATTTCCCGCAGGACGGTCTCCACCTGGGAGAGCAAATCGTCGGCCGGGTCGCCGCCCAGGTCCCCGATGCCGGGCTGGTAGAGGCAGAGGCTGTCGCGCAGTTCCTCCGCCGTCGCGCCCAGTGGCGCGTAGATATCGCCGGTAGTCAGCCGGTGGACGGAGAGGCCGTGGATCAGCCGCAGCGCCATGGGTTTGTAAGCGGGCCGGGTGAATGCCTGCTGGATGCGGGCTTCCAGCACCTGGCTGCAGTCGATTACCGCCTTGATATCCGGCACTGCGCGGAAGGACGGGTTCTCACGAAGGTTCGCCCAATAACCATCGTAGGCGATTAAGCCGGGGCGGTCGTCCGGAACATCTTGATTAAGAAGCTTTTTCATGGACAGGGAAAGGGTCTTGAGCACTTCGCGCTTCTCTACTGCGGTGACCCGCTCAAATGTGTCGATATAGTCGGGATGCACCGGGAAGAGACGGACGAACTCGTCCATGCGCTCATTCATGCGGCCGTAGAACTTTGCAAAGGGAGTCAGGTATTCGCGGATCTTCGCCTGCTGTTCGCCGGTTTTTTTGAGCAGCCGCTCGGATACCACGAACTTGACGTCCTTGCGGGCAATAAGGACCTGCTCGAAACGGTCTTTTACCCGGCGGATACTGTCCGCCACAAAGGAAAAGCGGGGGCTGTCAAATATGGCCTCCTGCACACCGGCGATAAAGCGAAAACGCAGGTCCTTGCAGACTTCGCCGATTTCCCGGAGAAAGTTCAAATCGAGGATGAGTTCCTGATCTTTGCGGGTGTGAAGGTAATCAAGCAATTCGTCCACCACCAGGAGCAGGCCGTGGTCGGGATATTCCTGGTGGAAGGCGGACATCATCTCCTCGAAAGCCCGCTTGTTGCTGGACACTTGGTCCGCTGGGGGGAATGTGTAGGTCACCCCCAAGGCTGCCAGGCGCTCCTCCAGTTCGGCCAGTACAATGTCACGCAAGGACATGGTGGTCGCCCCGATTTCGGTTCGCGCCACCTTGAAGCGGCCTCCGATTTTGCCCGCCGCGCCGGCAACGTTGCTGTCGTTGAGAAGGGAGGAGAGTTCCCCGTTCTCCGCTACGGCGGATATCACCGACATCAGGTGGGACTTACCGGTACCGTAATTGCCGACGACCAGAAGCCCTTTGTTGTCGACCGGCTGGTCGAACTGAAGCTGGGGAATGACGAGGTTAATCAGCTTCTCGGCCATTTCTCCGGAAATAACATAAGTCCGGACAAGCTGCCGGGCGGCTGCAGCATTAACGGCGTCCCGCAGTTGCACTACGGACTCGATTGGTTCAAACTGGATCAGGTCTCCATATTTCATTGCGTTTCCCCTCCCCATGCGGTTTTGCCCATAAGTGATGAGTGTATCTGCCTTTGCTCATTACCCATCACTTTTCGCTCATCACTTCCGAACTTCCGATTTCTCCGGGCTTACTATCATTAAATCTCTGATTACATAACGCCTGTATTCGGGATGTTCCGGCACTGCATAGGTCAAATAGCCGCCGCTGACAGAGCCGTTCCAGGCAACGACCAGCGTCTTGTTTCGGGAAAGTCCTTGAAGGAGCCGCAGAGGGTCTTGTTTGAGGGAGGCATCGAACAACAATTCAATGTTATCAAGCAGAACTACATCGCTGCCGGAAGCATTCACTATCTCCGAGAGCAGGCGGGGAAGCAGCAGTGCGCGTCGGCGCCCGGTAAGCTCAAGCAGGCGGCGGGAAAGCTCGAGATTAACGTTGATCAGGGGCGCGCCCGTGCGTTCGCGAATATCTTGAAGCGCGGCTGTTTTACCCGCTCCGGCTGGCGCGGCTATGATGATGAGGCGGTGGTACAGCTCGGCAGCCTGATTGATTCTTGAAATGACCTGTGCGGCAAGGGGTTCCATTGTTACAGTTTATCTCCGTAAGATTATCAGTTTAGTTAACTATGGCAAATTTATGGCATAATTATATTCTAAGCTTGAAAACCTCCATTATAGATGAACTATGGATCTTTTAGCCAATTCGTCAAAAATCCTTATAATCCTTCCTTATTTTAGTGTATTCTGCATGTTAAAAGTACTACGAGAGATATAAATATTAAAGCTGTAACCTTATGGGAGGTTACAGCTCTAAACAATCTTATCATGTCTGATCTTTATTATCATTATATCCGGACTCTATTTTCCATATCACAACATTATTTTCTCAAGACAAAGGCGGGTTTGACGCATCTGAAAGCTACTCCACCGTCACGCTCTTGGCCAGGTTCCTCGGTTTGTCCACGTCGCAGCCCCTGGCGACGGCGGCGTGGTAAGCCAGGAGCTGCAGCGGGATGACTGCCAGCACCGGCGCCAGGATGGGATGGGTTTCCGGTATATACACGGTTCTTTCGGCCACCTTTTCAACTTCTTCGAGGCCCTCCATGGCCAGCGCCAGTACGGACGCGCCGCGGGCGTTGACCTCCTGGATGTTGCTGACCATCTTGTCAAAAAGGTCGCGCTGGGTGGCCAGGGCCACCACGGGTACGTTCTCCTCAATCAGGGCCAGGGTGCCGTGCTTGAGCTCGCCGGCGGCGTACGCCTCGGCGTGAATATAGGAGATTTCTTTAAGCTTCAGGGAGCCTTCCATCGCCACGGCGTAGTCGAGGCCGCGCCCGATGAAAAAGAGGTCCTCGGAGAAGGAAACGCTCCCGGCGAAGTCCCTGATCACCCTGGAGTCGTCCAGAAGGACCTGCGCCTTGGCGTCCAGCTTTTTTATATCCCGGAGGATCTCCCGGAGTTCTTTCTGATCGATGGCGCCGCGCACCCGGGCAAAGTGCAGGGCAATCAGGTACATGGCTATCAACTGGGTGGTGTAGGCCTTGGTCGAGGCCACGGCGATTTCCGGGCCGGCCCAGGTGTAAATCACGTCGTCGGCCTCACGCGAGACGGAGCTGCCCACCACGTTGGTGACGGCCACCACCCTCACCCCCTGGCGTTTCGCCTCGCGGAGGGCGGCAAGCGTATCGGCGGTTTCGCCGGACTGACTGATGACGATAACCAGGGTGCCCGGTTCGATAATCGGCCGGCGGTAGCGAAACTCGGAGGCAATGTCCACCTCCACGGGCAGCCGCACCAGTTTCTCTATCACGTACTTGCCGACGAAGCCGGCGTGGTACGCGGTGCCGCAGGCGGTTATGAAAATCTTCTTCAAACTCCTGATCTCTTCGGGGGATATTTTCACTTCTTCGAGAGCAACTTCGGACCCGTCGGCCGAAATCCGGCCGCTCAAAGTATCCCTCAGGGCCTTCGGCTGCTCGTGGATTTCCTTCAGCATGAAGTGGTCGTAGCCGCCTTTCTCGGCCTGCTCCGCCTCCCACTTCACCTCCAGCACGTTCTTATGGATCACGTTGCGGTTCAAGTCCACGACTCTCACCCGGTCGTGCCCCAGCACCGCCACTTCCCCGTCGTTGAGAATGTACGTAAACCGGGTGTGCTTCAAGATGGCGGGAATATCCGAAGCCAGGAAATACTCGCCGTCGCCCAGCCCCACCACCAGAGGGCTGTCCTGCCGGACGGCCACCAGTTTGTCCGGCTCGTGGGAGGACACCACGGCCATGGCGTAGGAGCCCTCGAGCCTGGAAACCGCTTTCAGCACCGCATCTTCAAGGTCGCCGCAGTAGAAGTGTTCGATCAGGTGGGGAAGCACCTCGGTATCGGTCTGGGAACTGAAAACGTGGCCGAGCGACTCCAGCCACTCCCGCAAATGCAGGTAGTTCTCGATGATACCGTTGTGCACGACCGCAATCCGCCCCGTGCAGTCGGTGTGCGGGTGCGCGTTCTCGTCGGACGGTTTTCCGTGGGTGGCCCAGCGGGTGTGTCCGATGCCCACGTTGGCGCTGTAATTGTTTCCGTTCAACCTGTCTTTCAGGACGCCGAGCTTTCCTTCCTTCTTCAAAACTTCGACGCCGCCGTTGCCCGGTACGGCCACTCCGGCGGAGTCGTACCCCCGGTACTCCAGCTTTTCCAAACCGTCAATCAAAATGGAAACGGCCTCTTTGGAACCGATGTAACCAACGATACCGCACATTTTACTGCCTCCCAACTCTCATATAAACCTTTAAAACGGCGGCCCGCCGCCGAAGCCGCCCCGCTTCCGGCGCGGCCCGAAAGAACAAATGCCGGGCACACAAAGCCACGGCACACGGAACTGCCTTTTTTCAGGCATACCGGAAAGTTTTCGGGCATGCCAAAAAGGCAATACTATCCTGTTTGCGCTTTTGCCTCTATCGGCCGCAGGCACTTTTGTCCCGCCGGTTGCCCGGCGGTTTTGTAATGCCGCTGACGGTCCGGCCCGACCGGGGGGCACCCGCCGAAAAATCTCGATCAACCCCCTCCTCGTCAACCCGGGAGATCAATCAACCAATCAATGCGAAAACGCTGCAATCTCCGTCATTCCCGGAATCTGGAAGCAGACTCCGGGAAGGGTTCTGGCGCTTGGTTTATCAAGTTGTTATTTTTAAGCCTTCAGCTTTTTCCCGGGTTCCACCTCCTCAGCTTATTTCTTTTATTATATTCGCCAGCCTATCAACAATTTCCTGCAATAGTCCCATATTCCTGCCCTCGGCCATAATCCGCACCAGGGGCTCGGTGCCGGAGGGCCGGACCAGAATCCGCCCGCCGCCGTTCAGCCGGCTTTCTTCCTCTTTTATGACGCCGGCCAGAACCGGGCTTTTCATTACCGCGTTTTTGTCGGAAACCCGCACGTTTACCAGCAACTGAGGGATCTTTTCCATCTGCCCGGCCAGTTCTTCCAGGGAAAGGCCGCTCTCCTTGATCACGGCCATCAGCTGCAGGGCGGTGAGGATGCCGTCGCCGGTGGTGTTGTGGTCGAGGAAGATGACGTGGCCGGACTGCTCCCCGCCGAAGCGGGCGCCGCTCCGAAGCAGTTCCTCGAGGACGTAGCGGTCGCCGACCCTGGTTTCTATCACTTTGATGCCCGCGTCCCGCAGCGCCAGGCGCAGGCCCAGGTTGCTCATCACGGTGACCACGACGGAGTCGTTTGCCAGGAGGCCTTTCTCCTTCAGACTCCGGGCGCACACAACCATGATCTGGTCGCCGTCGACCAGCCTGCCCCTCGCGTCAACAGCCAGAACCCGGTCGGCATCGCCGTCGTGGGCCAGGCCGAGATCGGCGCCGTGGGCGACAACGGCTTCCATCAAGGCCTGCGGGTGGGTCGAGCCGCAGCCGCGGTTGATGTTTACCCCGTCCGGCAAGTTGAAGATGGGGACGACTTCCGCGCCCATTTCCCCGTATATGCGGGGAGCCACGCGGTAGGCGGCGCCGTTGGCGCAGTCGACGACGATCTTCAGGCCGGCGAGGGAGGCGCCGACGGTGCCGCGGGCAAATTTCACATAGCGGTCCTCGGCGTCGCGCACCTCCCGGACACGCCCCACGTCCCCGCCGACCGGGCAGGGAACACCGGCGCATTCGCTTGCGAACAGGGCCTCGATCTCCTCCTCGGTCTCGTCCGGAAGCTTGTAGCCGCTGGCGCCGAAAAATTTAATCCCGTTGTCTTCCACCGGATTGTGGGAGGCTGAGATCACCACTCCCGCCGCCGCCCCGAGATCCCTGGTGAGGTAAGCTACGGCGGGTGTGGGCATCACCCCCACCCTCAACACGTCAACCCCGGCGGAGCAGATGCCGGCTATCAAGGCGGCCTCCAGCATATCGCCGGAAACGCGGGTGTCTTTTCCTATCACAATGCCGGCGCCGGGGTCGCGCCGGGCCAGGAGGTGCGCTCCCGCACGTCCGAGCTTGAATGCTTTCTCCGGGGACAGGTCGCGGTTGGCAACGCCCCTCACCCCGTCGGTCCCAAACATGCCCCCCATACCGTTCTTTCCCTCCCTGGTTCACTACATTTTATGTCTGAAAACGGCCCGATGTCAATTGCCTCCGGCGGGAAATCACGGCCTGGGCTGCTCCCCGCCGGGCTGGCCGCCGGCCGGCGCTTCCGTCTTCATTATCTCTACCTGCACCCTCACCCGCCCCGGATTGACGGCCGTAATGCCCTCAGGCTTGATGATGCCGACTTCAACGCTCAAATTCTTGTTGGCGCCCTGGATGTCCACCGGCTCTGTCCGGATGCTTGTGAGCTGGCCGATTGCCTCGGCCGGTCCGAGGACCTGCACCGCCTCGGGTGCGGCGTAGCTTCTCTTTACGGCGAATCCTTCCGCCGGCGTCCCGGTCAGGCCGGGCAGAACCGACACGGTTTTGGATGCCGTAGCGCTGACCAGCGGAATCACCACCCGGACGGACGAAGGGTTCAGGCTGACGTTCGACGAGCCCGTGCTCAACTGGGCAATCTGGTCGACATCCTTCGCGGCGGACTGGATATTGATAACAGCCGTGGCCTGGCTGATCTCATTCAACACCCTGGAGGGCCCCCTGGCGGTCACGGTCGGCGGCTGGTACACCGGGGCGAGGGCGGTAAAGCCCTGGGCCGGAGTCCCCTGCAGGCTCACCGCCACGGGAAGCTGTTTGTCCACGATGCGGTCGATGGACGCGCGGACCTCCTCCGGGGTAACCTGCACAACACTCAGGCCGGCGGGAGCGCTGACCTGCACGGGCAGGGAGAAATCGCCGGTTTTCCCCTCGGGAACGCTGACCGCCGCCCTGAAATCCACCGGGGACAGGTTGGCCAGTTGGCTGCGGTTGCCCTGGACCCTCACCTTCACGCTTTCGGGCAGCCCTCCCATGATCAGGTAGCCTCCTCCGGGGTCGTTGTGTTCGAGGGCTACGGTCAGGATTTTCTCCCGCACCGGATTCTGATCGTTGCTCACGTAAACCCACAGCACAAAGGCCAGCAGCACGGCGAGCAGTTTCAAGGAACTGTTCCGCCAGTCAAAACGAGCCACCACTTATTACCTCCTGGACCACAGCGACGACAGTGTACTGCCGAAACGGTTTTTTAAAAGAAGATTGAGCCTGTCCTGCAGGCTCGCTTCGTCCACGTGCCTCGTAAGGGCGCCCTCAACCGCAATGGAAACTCCGCCGGTTTCCTCGGAAACAATCAGCGCAACCGCGTCCGAATGTTCGGTAATGCCGATGCCGGCCCGGTGCCTGGTGCCGATGCCGCTGGTCAGGTAAGGGCTTTCGCTCAGGGGCAAAAAGCAGGCCGCCGCGGCAACCCGGTCGCCCCGGATGATTACCGCCCCGTCATGCAGGGGTGTCTTGGGCAGAAATATGTTGACCAGAAATTCGGCCGAAACAATACCGTCGATCTTTACGCCGGTGTCGATGTGCTCCTCCAGCCCGGTCTCCCGTTCGATAATGATAAGCGCGCCCAGCTTGTTCTTGGAAAGAACGGCTATCGCCCGGGTGATCTCGGCGATGACTTTCGCCAGGTCGATTTCACCCGGCGCCAGGGGGGGGTGGGCCAGAAAACGCCCGCGGCCGAGCTTCTCCAGCGCACGTCTGAGTTCGGGCTGGAATACCACGGGCAGCGCCACCACCAGGGCGGTCATGGCCTGCCTGAGCAGCCAGTTGATGGTGTTAAGGTTTAACAGGCTGGAAACGGCGGTGGCCAGGAGCAGGACGACCAGGCCTTTGATCAACTGGACCGCCCTGGTGCCCTTGATAAGCTGCATGATTTTGTACATTACGAAGGCGACGATCAGAATATCGATAACGCTGCTCGCGTTAAACTTGAGCACGGTTTTCAAATACTCGAAATTCGGGAGCCAGAACTGCTCCACCGGAACTAACCTCCCTTTTCCCAGCAATAAATATTATATCTCCGGGTAAAGGAAAAAACCCGCCAGTTACCCATAGTTCGTTGGCGGGGACCTGTTTACCTGCAAAAATAGTCATTTATTTTTTATGGATAATACTCCCAGTTGTTCCGTCCATTCTCTCCTCCCGGCAGGAATCCCTTCCGGTTTTCAGCAGTCCGTAGGCGATGCTGTCGGCGAGCGCCTGCCAACTGGCCTCGATGATGTTGGTGGAAACGCCGACGGTGCCCCAGGACCGGCGGTCGTCGGCGGTTTCGATATGCACCCGCACCACGGCGCCGGTGCCGTCCTTTTCGTCCAGCACACGGACCTTGTAATCGGTAAGGTGCATCGACTTTATGCAGGGGTAAAAGGCCTCGAGGGCTTTGCGCAGGGCGTTGTCGAGAGCGTTGACCGGGCCGTTGCCCTCGGCCGCGGTGTGCATCACCCGGTCCCCCACTTTTATCTTGATAATCGCCTCGGAATAGGCGGGACTGTCTTCCCTGATCTCCACCAGCAGGCGCAGCGCCTCCAGATGGAAGGGCTCGTCGTACTCGCCGTCAGCCTTGCGGACGAGCAGCTCCAGGGAGCCGTCGGCCCCCTCGAACTGGAATCCCCGGCTTTCCAGTTTTTTTATGTGCGCGAGGATTCCCCTGCCTTCGCAAGTTTCCCGGCCGAGCTGGAGGTTCAGTTCCTTGTACTTGTACAGCAGGTTGGACACGCCGGAAAGCTCCGACACCAGCACCCGGCGGCGGTTGCCGACGGCTTCGGGACTGATGTGCTCGTATGTTCTCGCGTCTTTCAACAGCGCGCTGACGTGCACCCCGCCCTTGTGCGCAAACGCGCCCGCCCCCACAAAGGGCTGGCGGGGATTCGGGTGCATGTTGGCAATCTCGCTCACGTAATGCGACAGTTCGGTCAACTGGACCAGGTTTTCTTGGGGGACGGTTTCGATCCCGCACTTCAAAGTGAGATTCGGAATGATCGAGCAGAGGTTGGCGTTGCCGCACCTCTCCCCGTAGCCGTTGACGGTGCCCTGCACGTGCACGGCGCCGGCCTGCACGGCGACAACCGTGTTCGCCACGGCCATGTCGCCGTCGTTGTGAGCGTGGATGCCCAGTGGAACAGCGGCCCGCTCCCCGGTCAGCTCCACGATTTCCTTTATTTCCGCCGGCAGGCTGCCGCCGTTGGTGTCGCAGAGAACGACAACGGAAGCCCCGCCTTCCACCGCCGCCCTTACGGTTTGTAAGGCGTAGGCCGGATTGGCCTTGTATCCGTCGAAGAAGTGCTCGGCGTCGTAAATCACTTCCAGACCGTGCATTTTAAGATAGGCAACGGTGTCCCTGATCATGGCCAAATTTTCTTCCAGCGAGACACCGAGCGCCTTTTTGACGTGAAAATCCCACGACTTGCCGAAGATGGCCGCCGTCTGAACGTCCGTATCGAGGATGGCCTTGACGTTCGGGTCGTTTTCGGCGGCCGCTCCCGTCCTGCGGGTGGACCCGAAGGCAGTAAGCCGGGCGTGCTTCAGCCCTTGATTTCTGACGATTCTGAAAAAGTCGGCGTCTTTGGGGTTGGAGCCGGGCCAACCCCCTTCTATATAATGAAAGCCCATCCTGTCGAGACGCAGGGCAATCTTCACCTTATCCTCGATAGAAAAGGAAATGCCTTCGGCTTGAGAGCCGTCGCGCAGGGTAGTGTCGTAGATCCTGACTTTCATCAATTACCACCTCAATCCACATCAACCGGCCTTGATGTGATAACTCTTTACAACAAATGAAATTCCGGCGCGGCAGCGCCTTCAGACTGGTCGCAGGGCATACGGCGCCGGGCGCCGGCATGGGTACAATGCCCGGTCTTTTCACACGCCCGCTTCGATCTGCCCGGCAATCAGGTCGCCCATTTGAATGGTGTCGACCGGGGTTTTTCCCTCCTCCATCAGGTCGGCAGTGCGGTAGCCCAGGTCGAGGACCTTGGTGACCGCCCTCTCGATACAATCCGCCTCTTCCCCGAGGTCCAGGGAAAAACGCAATAGCATGGCGCCCGACAGAATGGTGGCGATGGGGTTGGCCCTCCGCATTCCGGTGTACTTGGGGGCGGAGCCGTGGCTCGGTTCGTAAAGGCCCACCCTCCCCCCGATGCTGGCTGAGGCCAGCATGCCGAGAGACCCGGCAAGTATGGAGGCTTGATCGCTCAGGATATCGCCGAACGTGTTTTCCATAACCAGCACGTCGAACTGCCGCGGGTTCTTGACGAGCTGCATGGCGCAGTTGTCCACGTACATGTGTTCCAGTTCCACGTCCGGGTACGCCGATCCGACGTCCGTCACCACTTCCCGCCAGAGGCGGGAGCTCTCCAGGACGTTGGCCTTATCCACCGAGGTAACCTTTTTGCGGCGCTTCGCGGCCAGTTCAAAAGCCATGCGGGCTATCCGTTCAATCTCGGCATTGGTGTATTCCAGCGTATCCACCACCCGCGTGCCGCCTCCCGGCACGGGCTCCCTGTATTTCCTGCCGAAGTAGAGGCCTCCGGTCAGCTCCCGAACCACCACGAGATCCAGGCCGCTCACCACTTCCGGCTTCAGAGGGGAGGCGTTCACCAGCGCGGGGAAAACCTTAACCGGGCGCAGGTTGGCATACAGTCCCAGTTCCTTGCGCAGGGGCAGGATGCCTCCGGCCTCCGGACGCAGGTGAACCGGCAGCCCGTCCCATTTCGGCCCCCCCACGGCGCCGAGCAGTACGGCGTCGCTGCTGTTGCAGAGGTCCAGGGTTTCCGGGGGCAGGGGGTGTCCCGCGGCGTCGTAGGCGGCGCCGCCAATCAAGCCTTCGGTGAATGCAAACGCGCGGTTGAACCGGCGGCCCACCGCCTCAAGCGCTTTGACCGCCTGCGCGGTTATTTCGGGGCCGATCCCGTCGCCGGGCAAAACTGCTATTTTGTACAAAGCTGCATACACTCCTTTAAATGATTTGGGCGCGGCAGGCCGGCGCGGACTTCTGTGTCCGCGCCCCCGTTTTCGCAGCCTCGCTGCGCGAAAGTCTGCTTTCGGCGCTTTCGCAATGTCATTTGCCGCTGACAAGGGCGCCATCTGCGCGGGTTGGAGACTGCGCTTTCGCAATATCGCTCGCTTCCTTTAAGCCTCAAGGTCCCGGACAGTTGTCCGTCCGGGACTAAGGCGCTGCCTTCGTTTTACGTTTTGCCCCCCCGGGCGCCTTCTTTTTTGACCCGCGCGGCCACGTAGTTAATCAGTCCTCCGGCGGCAATGATCTGCCGCATGAAGGGCGGTACCGGAGCGGCGCGGTAGGTTTTGCCGGTGGTGAGGTTCTTTATCGTGCCGGTTTCCGGGTCCACCGCCACCTCGTCACCCTCGCCGACGTCTTCCGCCGCTTCAGGAGACTCAAAGATGGGCAGTCCGATGTTGAACGCGTTCCTGTAGAAAATCCGGGCAAAAGTCCCGGCAATCACGCACGATACGCCGGCGGCCTTGATGGCTATCGGGGCGTGCTCCCTGGAACTGCCGCAGCCGAAATTTTTGCCCGCCACAATAATGTCGCCGGGCTTCACTTTCAAAGGGAAATCCGGGTCGGCGTCCTCCATGCAGTGCCTGGCCAGCTCGGCGGGATCTGCGGTGTTGAGGTGCCTCGCCGGGATGATCGCGTCCGTGTCGACGTCGGAGCCGAACTTCCACACTCTTCCTTTCAGTTCCACTTACTCCACCTCCAAAGGCGACGCTATCCGGCCGGCTACGGCGGAAGCGGCGGCAACAGCCGGGCCGGAGAGATAGACTTCGCTTTCGGGATGCCCCATCCTGCCCACAAAGTTGCGGTTGGTGGTGGCCACGCAGCGTTCGCCGGCGGCCAGGATACCCGCATGTCCTCCCAGGCAGGGTCCGCAAGTCGGGGTGCCGACCGCCGCCCCGGCCCGGACGAATGTTTCGATAAGGCCCTCCTTCAAGGACTGCAGGTAAATCTCCTGCGTGCCGGGGAAAATGAGCAGGCGCACGTTCTTATGCACTTTTTTGCCCTCAAGAACGCGGGCGGCCTCTCTCAGGTCCTCCATCCGCCCGTTGGTGCAGGAACCTATCACCACCTGGTCTATTTCCACCAGTCCCGCTTCGCTCACCGGCCTGCTGTTCTCCGGCAGGTGCGGAAAGGCGACCTGAGGCTCTATTCTGGAAGCGTCATACCGGTAGACTTTTTTATACCGCGCCCCGGGATCGCTCTGATAAAACCTGTACGGCCGCCTGCAGCGGCCCTCCACGTAGGCGCGGGTGACTTCGTCGGGGGCGATGATGCCGTTTTTGGCTCCCGCCTCGACGGCCATGTTGCACATGGTAAAGCGGCCGTCCATGGACAGCTTTTCAATGGCCGGGCCGGCAAATTCCATGGCCTGGTACAGGGCCCCGTCCACGCCGATGTCCCCGATCACGCGCAGGATCAGGTCCTTGCCGCCCACCCAGGGCTGCAGCTCCCCTTCGAACTCGAATCTGACCGTCTCCGGAACTTTGAGCCACACTTCCCCCAGGGCCATCGCCGCCGCCAGGTCCGTGCTGCCGACACCGGTGGAAAAGGCCCCGAGAGCGCCGTAAGTGCACGTGTGCGAGTCGGCGCCGA
>Ga0116192_1000556_pt1 | contig 27868 bp, 20 predicted proteins | sample AD_UKC113_MetaG_FD_89876 | JGI IMG/M metagenome (GOLD analysis project Ga0116192, IMG submission 89876) | Active sludge microbial communities of municipal wastewater-treating anaerobic digesters from Hong Kong - AD_UKC113_MetaG | ecosystem: Engineered > Bioreactor > Anaerobic > Digestate...
AAAGTCAAGTGGGACAGCTCACCCTGCTGGACACGGGGGCTATTGCCCAGGCATGCGGCACCGAGAAAGTCATTAATGTGGCCCTTCTGGGTGCTGCAGCAGCGCTCGGTGTTCTGGATTTCACCCTGGAAGAGATGGAAAACACACTGAACCATGTACTGCCTGAAAAAATTCGACCCATGAACTTAAAGGCGCTGCATCTGGGAGCCCAGGCTGCGCATTCCCGAATGGGTTTATGATAAGATAGAATCAGCTTTCACGCGAAAGCCTTTAATGGATGAGAGGAGACGAGATGAGTATGAAGGAGTTTCAATTTGAGGCCATTAAGCAAAAGATAAGCACCCTGACAGCTCAGAAGGAGAGCTTTTACGGCAAGAAATATCAGGGCCTCCATGCCGAGGACATTAAAGACCAGAAAGATTTTGAAGCCCTTCCCTTTACCGACAAGGACGAACTGCGGGAGGCTTATCCCCTGGGCCTGATGGCTGTACCCGAAAAGGAGATTGTGCGTATCCATTCTTCCTCGGGAACCACGGGCACCCCCATCATCATCCCCTATACCCGTCAGGATGTGGAGGATTGGGCGCAAATGTTCAAGCGCTGCTACGAAACAGCGGGGATCACGCCCATGGATCGCATACATATCACCCCGGGCTATGGTCTTTGGACGGCCGGTATCGGATTCCAGACCGGTGCCGAGCTTTTAGGCGCCATGGTCATTCCCATGGGCCCCGGTAACACCGACAAGCAGCTTAAGATGATGATGGATATGAAGAGTACCGTCCTTTGCGCCACCTCTTCCTATGCCCTACTTCTGGCCGAGGAAATCGCCCGTCGCGGCATCAAGGACAAGATCTGCCTGAAGAAGGGTGTTATTGGCTCCGAGCGCTGGGGCGAAAAAATGCGCCGGCGTATTGCCAACGAGCTGGGCGTGGAGCTTTATGATATCTATGGCCTGACCGAAATCTACGGCCCCGGTATTGCCATTAACTGTGACTGCCAGAGCGGCATGCATTACTGGGACGATTATATGTACTTTGAGATTATCAATCCCCGCACCGGCGAGGTGCTGCCCGAGGGCGAAATGGGCGAACTGGTCATCACCACCTTCCGCAAGGAAGGAGCGCCCCTTATCCGCTATCGCACCCATGACCTGACCCGGATCCTGCCCGGTGAATGCCCCTGCGGCAGAAAATACCCGCGCATTGATACCATTATTGGCCGCACTGACGATATGGTGAAGGTCAAGGGCGTTAACATCTATCCCGGACAGATTGACTCCCTGCTTAAGGACGTGGAAGGCGCCAGCAGCGAATACCAGGTCATGATTGACCACTTGAACGGCAAGGACATTCTGACCCTCTTTGTGGAGGCCGATTCCAGCTACGATAAAAAGGTTGTGGAGCATAACCTTGCCACCCTCTTTAAAACCCGCATCGGCATCACCATTGTACCCAAGGTCGTGGACATTGGCGACCTGCCCAGAAGCGAGAAAAAATCCACCCGAATCTATGACAACAGGTATTGAGCCTGTCTGCAAACAGTAAAATAAGGCCATGGTGTTCTCATCTTCCAGCGGAGGCTTATCAGATGAGAACGCCATGGCCTTTCGTGTGTTGTCGGTTTATCAGACGCATCTATCACATTCACTTTAAAACATACGGGTCTTCGGCGGTACCTGAGCCAGTCACAGCCAGCTCGGAGGAAACCAGATAGCAGGCGGGGCGGACACCCACGCCTGAAAGCACGGCGTAGTCGCTGTAGATAATATCGCCGGTGGTGGCGACAATGCAGACCTCGCAGGGGGTATTGGCATTGGGGGTACGAAGCCACCACATAAAGGCGCCGCCGGCCTCATGCTTCAAATCATTGTACCAGTAGGATTCATCCCGCTCCTTGGCCTCCTCGGTCAGATAAGCCTTAAGTAGGTTTCCTTTCTCGTAAATATAGGTCAGGGCCTCTTCCACCGACAGCAGGAATACCTTATCCTCCACATAGGTATAATAGGCCTCGTTGGTATTATGCCATGCATCCTCAAGGGAAGCTCTGGAGAAATTAAAGAGGGCGCTGCCGCCTACGGCCTTGTCCTTCTCCATCATGGAGACCACCGATTTGATCTTGACCTTCTTAATCAAGTCCTTTTCGGCCTGGGTGAAGTTATAGAGGAAGCCCATTTCCTTGTCATAGTCATTATAGCCTCCCCAAACGGCCGAAACCGACGGGGGCTGGGTGGTGAAGCTGACCTTCTTCTGGTCCGAATTCAGCCATTGCCGGATATTGGAGTCAGCCCAGGAATTGCTGCCCTTCATGAGAATCATCTCTTCAGGGGTATAGCTGGTATAAACCTCGGCCTTGGGCTTCTTGTTGTCAAAGACCATGTCCCCGTTCTTGTTGTAGGTGCCGCTTTCAGAAGCATCAAAGGGCTTAAGGGTCAGAATATGGGTGGACAGCATTAACGGCTTGCCCTCTTTATCGATATTCAGAACCATCCAATCAATGGGCTTGCCGTTATAGCTTCCAAAGCGCAGGATTTGTCCCACCCTGAGCTTGGTCTTGGCCTCGCTGGGGGCAGGGGGCTGGGACTCAGCGCTGCCCGACTGTCCTTCCTTTGACTGGCTCTGGCGGACTCCGCCATCCTGGGCACCCGCCTGGACGGCTCCCTGGGGCTCACCCTGACCTTCAGACTGACCCTGGTCCTGGGCTTGTTCCTGGGCTGCGGGTGACGCTTCTGCCACCGTATTATCGGGAGCGCCGGGCTCTGATGAGGTTGTTGGTGTATTCTCTGTGCCCGGTGTGCCATCGTCCTCGGGCAACGGACTTGATGTAAGCATGGGCGTATCAGAAGGCAGGCCTGCTGTCTGCCGATTCTGTGTCAGAAGGGTCGACATGCCATAAACGCCAAAACCGGCCAGAATGATGCCCAGTATAATGAAGGGCACCAGTATGGGCTTGAACTTGGGCTTTTTGGATTTAACTGCGGGAGTGGGTTTGGAGATGGTATCGGTTGTGATTTCCCGATCCATGAACTTGCCCACAGTGTCCACCAGGATGTCAATATGCTTTTCCACATCGGGGGTGAGGGCGTCCAGCCAGTGGGTGGAATACAGGAAATATTCCATGGATTTGGTGGGAACCACCGGCTCAATACGGAAGGGCACAATGACCACATTCTTGTTGACTGCCCTTTCCACTTCCCGCAATACCTGCTGGGAGTTATTGGATGCCTCTGAAAAGATCAGAACCATGACCTTGCTGGCGCTGATGGCATCCACAATGGCCTCTCCCCATTCCTTGCCGGGAAGCACGTCCCTGGGGGCAATCCAGCACCGAATTTTAGCATTTTCAAGACTGGCGCAAATCGCGTCGGCTATACCTTTATCACGGGATGAATAGGAGATAAAAACATCATGGGCCACAATTCATACCTCCATATAAAAATAACCTCTTTATTCTACACAAAATGTCAAATGATTACAACTGTCCTAATGGTATTTTAATTTGTGAAATCCATGTTTAACCAGTATAATAGGATCAAATACGTGAGGAGGGCATTAATACATGATCATACTTAAGAGCCTGGAAAGAAAAAAGAGAGCCTGGCAGGACGGTGTTGCCCATGTTACCCTTGATCCTGACGGGCCCGGTGTCGCCAGATTGCACCTTGTACCGCCAAAGCCTTCGCTTTTTAGTGATCCTCCCAGTCTTCTGGTCATTAACGGCTACTACTTCCTGCCCGTAGGCCCTTCCTGGGCAACCATTCTGCGAGAGTTCTTTGACAGCCTTCAGGAGTATTGCAAGGACAAGCGCGAGGTCAGCTCTGAAGAGATACGGCAAATCGAGGAGGCTGTGGCCAAAAAGGTTCATTATTACTACCCCGCGGCTAAAGAATCCCTCATTTTGGACGACCTGGATGAGATCATTACCCTGGCAGTGAACATTGCCACGGGCAAGGAAGTGCCCGAAAACACCCTCAATGGCATGAGCCTTGAAAAATACAGCAGATACATGACAGCCCCTCATCGCATGGATTTGATTGTGGCCCCCATGGCCGTCAACAATAAAAGACTCTGTCCTCTGGACTGCTCCTGCTGCTACGCCGATCACCACGAGATGATGGACATCACCGAGCCCCTGCCCACCGAGGAATGGAAAAAGATTATCGATGCCTGCCGGGAAGCGCGTATTCCCATGCTCACCTTCACTGGAGGCGAGCCCCTGACAAGGCCCGATATCGTCGATCTGGTGGCCCATGCCTCATGGTTTGTGACACGGCTCAACACCAACGCCTTTCATCTGACCAGGGAGCTGGCTCAGGCCCTGCGTGATGCCAGCCTTGACGGTATACAGATCACCCTTTACTCCAGTGATCCGGCCATCCATGACGACCTGGTGGGAAAACCCGGCGCCTGGGAGAAAACTGTAGTAGGCATCAAAAACGCCCTGGAAGCGGGACTCAGCGTCAGCATCAACACCCCGCTGGTAGAAAGGAACAAGGACTTTGCTTCAACCCTCCGGTTCGCCCATTCCCTGGGCATCTATTGCGTGGGCTGCTCAAGCCTGATTCCCACAGGCGGAGCCCAGGAGCAGATAGCTACAGGAAAGGCCCTTACACCAAAGGCCTTGAAGCAAATCCTGAAGGAGGCTGTGGACCTCTGCAAGGAACTGAACATGGAGATATCCTTTACCTCTCCGGGCTGGCTGGATTCCCAGGAGCTCCTGGATTTAGGGCTTCCCAGTGCTCCCCAATGCGGAGCATGCCTGTCCAATATGGCCGTTGCGCCTAATGGGCAGGTAGTCCCCTGCCAGAGCTGGCTCAACGGTCAGACCTTGGGAGATATGCGGACCACACCATGGAAGTCCATCTGGAAGAATAGCACCTGTGTCAGAATTCGCAGCCAATATGCCGGAAAGCCCCATTGTGCGCTTAAGGAGGTCAAGTAAATAAAAATGAAGAGATTGCTGGTCTTTGTCCTGCTTTTGGGCCTGTTTTGCTCCAGTGGCTTTTTAAGCTTTGCCATAGACCCCGATATCATTCATAGTATGGAAATCACCATCACCCCCCAGGACGACAATACCCTCAACATTCACTATTACCTGGACTATGAGGCCGCCACCGATTTTCCTTCCGACATTCAGTACCTGGAGGTGGGGGTTCCCAATACCGATTTTACGCTATTGGATTATGAGCCAGATTCCCTGATTCAGAGCGCTTATGGCATCACCCAGAACGGTTCCTTTGTCCATCTGGACTTTAGGAAGCTTCCCAAAGCAGGGGATCGCTTTTATCTGGAGTTCACTGTCAAGCAGGGCTCCATGTATAACAGATCAGGACAGAATGATATCTCCTTCCAGTTTGTTCCCGGCTGGTTCGACTTCGCCGTCATCAAAGAACTGAAGGTCATTATGGAAACCCGTGACCTATATAATCTTGTGCTCATGCCCGAGCCCGATCTATGGGCCGATACCAAGGCCATTTGGGTGACCAAAAACCTTGACGCCGGCGAGAAGGCCGAGAAAATATCGGTGCTCCACTGCAAAACCTCGGGCTATACCGATGACTATGTTTATAGCTATCCGGGAAATCCCGGCTATGGGCCCAATTTAGATCAGAAGCCCGCCTCCAGATCCCCGGGTATTGGCTTTGGACGAATCATTCTGTACTTTTTCATTTTTATCTTCATCATCGCCCTGTTGAGCGGCAGAAGAAACCGCTATGGCGCCGGCAGATACGGCGGCGGCTATTGGGGAGCCCCACCGTTTCGCCGTCACTACTTCAGACCGCCACCTCCCCCACCTCCAGGCTTTGGCCCTAGACCACCCCGGCCACCCATGGGCGGAGGCCCTGGCAGAAGGCCCCCCAGCGGCTTCGGCGGAGGCGGTCGCATCGGCGGCGGTGGTGGCGGTGGCCGCAATGGTGGCGGCGGAGGCGGCGGAGGCGGCGGAAGCCGTAGCTGTGCCTGCGCCTGTGCCTGCGCCGGCGGCGGCCGTGTGGGCTGTTCCGAGAGAGGCTACCAGGTGCTCCATTGGCTGGTAAGGCATAAGAAGAGAGCTTGTTGAAAGCATGAAATCAACGGCGGGTTATTTCCCTGAGAAATGGCCCGCCGTTTTCTATGCCTTCATTCTGGTCATACTACTGGGTGATAACTGACCAAAGGGTTAGTCATCCAATTCGGACCAGAAAGGAAAGAATGCCAACATGCTTATAAGGAACCACACAGCGGAAGATCTCCTGCATTTAGGTATAGACGTGGGTTCCACCACTATAAAAATCGCTGTTATCAATAAAAATAATGAATTAATCTGTGACCGATATCAAAGACATCATTCGGAGCTCTGGAAAACCTTAGAGAGCCTTTTGGACGAGCTGGTCAATATCTATGGGGAGCAAAGGATTACCGCAGCCCTTACTGGTTCCGGGGGACTGGCCCTTTCTGAAGCCCTGTATATTCCCTTCGTCCAGGAGGTTATAGCCGGATGCAAGGCCATTGAATGCTATAATCCGGGTGTCAACGTGCTCATTGAGCTGGGGGGCGAGGACGCTAAAATCACCTTCTTTGATAAGGGGGTGGATCATCGCATGAACGGCATCTGTGCCGGGGGAACGGGAGCCTTTATCGACCAGATGGCCGTCCTTCTGAATACCGATGCTCTGGGTCTGGACAGACTGGCTCAGCATCATCAAATCATCTATCCCATTGCCGCCCGCTGCGGAGTCTTTGCCAAGACCGACATCCAGCCCCTTCTTAATGAGGGTGCCCGCAAGGAGGATATTGCTGCCTCTATCCTCCAGGCAGTGGTCAACCAAACGGTGGGAGGACTGTCCTGCGGACGGAGGATTTCCGGAAAGGTGGCCTTTCTCGGAGGCCCCCTCCATTTTCTGCCCCAGCTTCGCAGGCGGTTTCAGGAAACCCTTGGATTGAGGAATGAGGATATGGTGGTGCCCGAGAAGGCCCAGGTCTATGTGGCCATGGGCGCGGCCCTCGCCTCTCAATCCACCGGTCAGGTTCTGACCCTGCAAAGCCTTCAAAAGCGGCTTAAAACCGACAGAAGCCTTTTCAAATATGAAGTCGGCCATTTGGAGCCCCTGTTCAGGGATGATAAGGAATATCAGCAGTTTACTCAGCGCCACACCCAGAACAGCGTACCGAAAAAGGATCTTAAATCCCACCACGGCAGATGCTTTCTGGGCCTGGATATAGGCTCCACCACCAGCAAGGCCGTCTTAATTGATGATGATGCCCGTCTACTCTTTTCCCTGTATGCCCGAAATCAGGGAAGCCCTTTAAGCTCAGCCGTCAAGATGCTTGAAAGAATCTATACCGAACTGCCTTCGGATGCCCATATCGCCTATTGCGCCGTCACTGGCTACGGGGAACAGCTTGTCAAATCAGCCCTCCATTGTGATATGGGAGAAGTGGAGACGGTGGCCCATTACACCGCCGCCCGGCATTTCCTGCCCGGGGTGGAGTTCATCCTGGACATCGGCGGCCAGGACATGAAATGTATCCGGGTGCGGGATGGCCTGATTGAAAGTGTGGTGCTCAATGAGGCCTGCTCCTCGGGCTGCGGTTCATTTCTCGAGACCTTTGCCGAGTCCCTGGGGCTCTCCATGGCGGATTTTGTCCGGGAAGGGCTATTTGCCAGGGCGCCGGCCGACCTGGGCTCCCGCTGCACAGTATTCATGAACTCCAAGGTCAAGCAGGTGCAAAAGGAGGGCGTGTCGGTGGGTGATATCTCGGCAGGGCTTTGCTATTCAGTCATAAAAAACGCTCTCCACAAGGTGATTAAGATTAAGGACCCCTCGGATTTGGGAGACAAGATCATTGTTCAGGGCGGAACCTTCCTCAATGACGCCGTCTTAAGAAGCCTTGAACGCATGACAGGAAAACAGGTGGTGCGTCCCGATATCGCAGGCCTCATGGGAGCCTATGGCGCCGCCCTGCTGGCCAGGGAGCAATGCCCCCAGGGCCATAAGAGCGCCTTGATATCGGCTCGGGAGCTTAAGACCTTTACCTTTGAAACCACCCTCTCCCGCTGCCAGGGCTGCACCAACAACTGTCTTCTGACCATCAACATTTTCAGTGACGGCCAGAAGCATATCTCGGGCAACCGCTGTGAAAGGGGGGCCGGGCTGGAAAAGAGCCAGATGATTCCCAATCTGTACGATTACAAGCTTAAGCGCCTGTTTGATTACCGTCCCCTGGACGAGGATTTTGCCCATCGTGGGGTCATAGGGATTCCCCGGGTACTCAACATGTATGAAAACTACCCCTTCTGGTTCACCTTCTTCACGGCACTGGGCTTCAAGGTGGTTCTCTCCCCTGTTTCCAGCCGGGGCCTTTATGAGCTGGGCATGGATACCATCTCCTCGGACACGGCCTGTTATCCGGCCAAGCTGGTCCACGGCCATATTGCCGCCCTGATTAAGGCAGGGGTCAGGAACATTTTCTATCCCTGCCTGCCCCATGAACGCCGGGAGTTCAAGCAGGCCGACAATCATTTTAATTGTCCCATGGTGGTGGGCTATGCCGAGGTCATACGGACCAATATGGATGTGCTTCGGGAGAATAATGTCCGTTTCCTCAATCCTTTTCTGCCCTATAACGATAAAAAGCGATTGACCCGGAGGCTTTTTGAGGAGCTTCAGCCCTTTGACATCCCCTATGCTGAAATCAGGCAGGCCGTCGAGAAGGCCTGGCAGGAGGATGAACGCTTTAAGCAGGATATCCGGAAAAAGGGCGAGGAGGTGCTGGCCTGGCTTAAGTCCACGGGCAACCGGGGCATAGTTCTTTCTGGCCGGCCCTATCATCTGGATCCCGAGGTGCATCATGGCATTCCCAGCCTGCTCACCGGCCTGGGCCTGGCAGTGCTCACCGAGGATTCTGTGGCCCATCTGGGCCATGTGGAGAGGCCCTTAAGGGTATTGGATCAGTGGATGTATCATACCAGGCTCTATGAGGCCGCCCATGTGGTCTCACGAACCCCCTGCCTGGAGCTGGTTCAGCTCAACTCCTTTGGCTGCGGCCCCGATTCCATTGCCACCGAACAGGCCCAGGAGATCCTGGCCAAAGGCGGCAAGACCTATACCCTGATTAAGATTGACGAGGTCAGCAATCTGGGGGCTATTCGCATTCGCCTGCGCTCCCTGTATGCGGCCATGCGGACAAGGCCCACCCCCGTCCTGCCTGAAAAAGTGGAACGCAGACCACCCCGCCCCGTCTTCACAAAGGCTATGCGAAAAGCGCCCCATACCATTCTGGCCCCCCAGATGGCCCCCATTCATTTTGAACTGGTGGAGGCGGCAGCCCATTCCGAGGGCTATCATTTTGAGGTTCTTAAGGAGGCCACCAAAGAGGATATTGATCTGGGCTTAAAATATGTGAACAATGATTCCTGTTACCCGTCCATCATTATCATTGGACAGATCCTCAGGGCCCTCATGTCGGGGCGCTATGATCTCTCCCGGACCGCCGTTATTATGAGCCAGACGGGAGGCCCCTGCAGAGCCAGCAACTATCTGCCCCTGCTCAAAAAAGCCCTTGCGGCCACAGGTTTTCAGAATATCCCCGTCATCTCCCTGAATGTCTCGGGCTTTGAGAAGCATCCGGGCTTCAAGCTGACACCTATTCTGATCAAAAAAGGGATTATGGCTTTGCTTTATGGGGATCTGCTTATGAAGGCCCTGTTTCAGACCAGGCCTTATGAAAGGGTAAAAGGAGAGACCCTAAGGGTTTATCAGTCCTGGATGAACCGGTGCAAGGTAAGTCTCGCCTCCGGGGACAGATCAAGCTTCCGGGAGAATTTAAAAGGCATGGTCAGGGATTTTGAGGCCATTGAAACAGTCTCGCAGAACAAGCCCCGGGTGGGACTTGTGGGTGAGATTCTGGTCAAGTACCATCCCACCGCCAACAACCACATGGCCGAGTTCATTGAGGACCTGGGCGCCGAGCTGGTGGTACCGGGGCTCATGGACTTCTTTCTCTACTGCGCTCTGGGCAGGGAGATTGATTACCGGATGCTGGCAGGCAAACCCATGCCCCGGATGCTGGGCAATTTATTCATTCGGTTTGTGGAGGAATACCGCAACGATGTGCGGGAAGCGCTGAAAGAGAGCCAAAGATATACGCCCCCGGCCCATATCCATGAAATGGCCCGGCTTGTGGACGGACTTCTGTCCCTGGGCAATCATACGGGCGAGGGCTGGCTTTTGACGGCCGAGATGGCCGAGCTCATTGAGGCGGGAGCCCATCATATTGTCTGTATGCAGCCCTTTGCCTGCCTTCCCAATCATATCACGGGCAAGGGTATGCTCAAAGGCATCAAGGAAAGGTATCCCCAGGCCAATATTGTGGCCATCGACTATGACCCCGGAGCCAGCGAGGTCAATCAGATTAACCGCATCCGCTTAATGCTGGAAAGGGCCAAGGCACATGAGGGAATCCCCTCATGACCTTGACCCTTAAACGCTTTTACCATTTTAATTTACAGGAAAACTGAAGCCACCAGAAGCAGCGTAAACAGCGCCAATCCTCCAATATCCTGAACCTTGAATCCATATTGCTTGTAGCCGCTGTTCTTCTTTCTGTGGTGAAAGCCTCTCAGCTCTGCCGAAAGGGCACCGTATTCAATACGCTTCACTGACGATACCAGAAGGGGAACACAGAGGGGCAGAATCAGTCCGATTTTCTTGAATATGTTCCTGGTGTCAAACTCCACGCCCCGGGCTGTCTGGGCCTCCATGATGGCCTGCATGTCGTTCATGAACACGGGAATAAACCGGATGGCTGTAATGAGCACAAAAACATATTTATAGGGGATGCCCAGCTTCTCCACCATCACATTGGACAGATCATTCATCTGGGTCAGGGAAAGCATGAGGGTCAGGGGCATGGTGGCACCCATGAGCCTGAGCACCAGGAGCAGGGAAAACGACAGCCCCATATCGGTAATATAGATATTCAACGGGAGTCTCAACAGGATATTGCCGTCCCGGATAAAGAACACCTGGAGTAAGAAGAGCACAATGGAAAGCTTTATCAGGGTTTTTAAAAGGCCCAGGGCCCGGTTAAAGATTCCACCCACGGCTGCAAGGGCCAGATTGACCAGAATAACACCAAGCAGGAACAAATGCCCCTTGCATAAAAAGCATGAAACACTGATCAAAAGCGCGATAATCAGCTTGCTTAAGGGATTCATCCGGTGGAGCACCGAATTGCCTTCAACATAGTTTAATAAACCCTTCATAGGCTTGCTCCCTCCTTAAGACATTGAATTCTGTCAGCCATCTCATCGACATGGTGGATGCCCTCAAAGGGTTCACCCAGACGCTGTGCCAGAGCCGAAATCTGCGGCGGCATTAATGATGCGGCTTTCAGCACCTCGGCATTCCTGAAGACTGAGGTTTTATCGCCGTCGGCCAACAGCCTTCCGCCTCCCACCACCAGCACCCGTGAGGCAAAATCATTGACGAGTTCCATGTCATGGGTCACCATCATCACTGTGGTGCCCTGGCGGTTAAGCTCCTGCACCAGCTCCATTATCTGCATGCACTCGCGATAATCCAGGCCTGTGGTGGGTTCATCCAGAACAAGAATCTCGGGTCGGGTGGCCAAAACCGAGGCAAGGGCAATGCGCTGCCGCTCCCCCCGGCTCATGCTGAAAGGGTCCCGGGAGCCGTCAAACCCAAAGGTCTCCAGGGTCTGATTGATCCGCTCCTCTATCTCATGGTTATCTTTAAGGACGCATTTAAGCCCGAACATAATCTCATCGCGAATGGTGGTCTGGCAAATCTGGCGATCGGGGTTTTGAAAGAGAAAACCAATGGTTCTGGCCAGCTCGCTGGTCTTTGTGGTTTTGGTGTCCTTGCCCTTGACAAGCACCCGACCCGAGGTTGGCTTCAGAATGCCGTTGGTCAGCTTGGAGATGGTGGTCTTCCCCGCGCCATTGGCCCCGATTATGGCCGCAAAATCACCCTGATTGATCTGAAAGGTCACGTCGTATATGGTTTGCTTTCCTTCGTAGCCAAAGCTGACGGCTTCAAATCTTACCATGAAGAATCTCCTTTACCATGGTTTCTGCTTCGTCCAGGTGTATGGGTGCAGGTCCCTTATATAAGCCCCGCTGGGTCAGCGCATTGGAGAGGCTGACCACCCGGGGGCAGTTAACTCCCGCTTCATAAAGGGCCTGGCTGTGCTTTAAAACCTCCCGCACCTCATCATCAAAAAGGATCTTTCCTTTTTCCATGACAATGAGCCTTTTGACAAATTCACTTAAGAGCATGATTTTCTGCTCCACAATGACAACGGTCAGCCCTTCCTTCTCATTAAGCTCCTTTAAAATCCTGAAAATCTGTTGGCTGCTTTGGGGATCCAGTTCGGCGGTGGGCTCATCCAGCAAAAGCATCTGGGGCTTAAGGGCCAGAATGGCACAGAGGGCCACCTTCTGCTTCTCGCCACCGCTTAATGAGCTGATGGTGCGGTATCGGAGGTGGGTGATGCCTACTTTCTCAAGGGCTTCATTAACCCGGCTTTCTATCTCATCCCTGGGAATGCCGTAGTTCTCAAGACCAAAGAGGATTTCGTCCTCCACCAACGTGGCCACCATCTGCCCGTCAATATCCTGGAAGACGCTGCCCGAAAGCCTGGAGATGCGATCCATGGTATTATCCACCGTATCCAGACCATCCACCAGAACCTCGCCGTAGAAGTCCCCCCGATAATGATGGGGAATCACGCCGTTCATGGTATAGAGCAGCGAGGTTTTCCCGGCCCCGCTGCTGCCGATAATGCCCACAAGCTCACCCTTTTCAATGGTCAGCCCGATGTTCTCCAGGGCAAATTCCTTACCGTCTTTATATTTGAAGCATAATTCCTTTGTCTGTACCATGGCCTTGCTCATCAGCATCACCCTCCGCCTTTACTGTCCGAAAATCTATGTAGGCCTATTCCTTTTTAAGCGCCAGCTTCAGCGGAATATACAACACCTGTACGATGATGCTGTTGATAAAGGCTGTACCGAAAATGATGCCTAAGAAGACGGCCAATGGGGTGGGCTTGATATTGACACCAGCGTAAAACACCAGGTACATGACACCCACAAAGGCAAAGCCGCTGGCTAAGGTGCTTAAGAAGGTGGCCACAATGGGCGTTATGGAAAACTTCTTAATGTTCAGGGGGAGTCTGGCAAGGATGACCATGACCACTGCGCCCACAATCTCACTGACCAGGTTAAGATACGGGGTTCCCGGGAAGAACTGACAGATAATGCCGGCCAAAAGTCCTATGATAAGCCCCTCTTTCAAATTGGGCTTAATGACCAAAATAGCCAGACAGTACATGGCAATGATGAAGTTGGGCTTCATTCCGGCATTGAACAGATTCCCGACAAAAAACTTCAGGACGGCACCAGCCGCCAGGAGGACGCCCACAAAGATTACATCGGTAATGGACAATCCCTTCTTTTGATTAACTACAACCTCTCTCTTACTCATCTCATCTCTTCCTTTCTCATCTCATCTTGGGCTCAAACCCTAAATAAAAAAGTCCGTCCTTCGCTTAAAGGACAGACTTAATATCTGCGGTACCACCTTTATTGGTTTGCTTTGACACAAACCCACTCTTACGAGAAAGCCAACACTTTCTCTACCGTTAACGCCAGCACGCGTCTCAGATACTAGGCCTAAAGCCGTTCCCCTTGCCTTCAGCGGTCCATTTGTTCGTTCGGCATTTCCGCAGGCTTTCCACCACCGCCCGCTCTCTGTAGGCGCCCCTAACGATTTTATCTCCGCCTCATAAGTTTCACGTATATGTAGTTTTAATTTATAGTATGCCGAAAGTTTTGTCAAGTGCAAATTGAAATCCTCAAGGATTCGGATGCTGCGCCGCCTCTTATGGCAGGACCTCAAAGCTTGATAACCTCCAGATGCTCCAACAGAATCTTCAGTCCCATGAGCATCAGGATAACGCCTCCTGCCACCTGTGCCTTGGCCTGGAATCTGGAGCCGAAGAGAGTGCCAAGCTTGATGCCCATAAAGCAGATGATAAAGGTGATCAGGCCTATGGTTGCTACAGCCGGCAGGATTTTGATCTGGATCAGCGCAAAGGTAATGCCCACCGCCAGGGCATCCACACTGGTGGCAAAGGCCATCACGGTCAGGTCCTTTAGATCCAGGGTATCACTGGAAACAGGACAACATTCACTGGCCTCACGAATCATTTTAAAGCCAATAAAGCCCAATAAAATAAAGGCCACCCAGTGGTCAATGGGGTTGATGAATCCGGCAAACGCGGTTCCCAGAAAATATCCGACAAGGGGCATCATGGCCTGGAAGCCGCCGAAGAACAAACCCACAATCCCCGCATTTTTCAGGCTTACCTTTTTCATGGAAAGTCCCTTGCAGATAGAAACGGCAAAGGCATCCATGGAGAGGCTTACCGCAATCAACAACAACTCAAGATAGTCCATACCCAATCCCTTTCAATACTTCACTGACTTATCCAAGATTGGGTCCGTCGGATTTCCTTAAAACAAGGGTGACAGCATAAGCCAGCATAAGTAGAGTCAAGAAAGGCTCCAGTTAATCAGCCTGGAGTCCTTTAAATCGCCGAACCAACGGCATGTCCTTATATTTTAGCACAAATATCGAGGGTTGCAAGAATCCGTGGGACAAAAACTGTGCTTCTTCGCCACTTTCCTTTGGAAGAAGGCTTTAGGCCTCTTTCTCCTCCAGAGCCAGGCTGGCTGCCGGAAAGGGCTTTAGGGCCCTGGGTAAAATCCCCTGCACATAGGCAATGAGCACACCATAATTGGTGATATGAACCCCCAGCTCTCTGGCCCGGGCCACCCTGTACTGCATCTCCCTGCGGTTGAGCATGCAACCTCCGCAGTGGACAATGACCGCATAGTCCTGAATATTCCTGGGATAATGGGCACCCGAAGCCCATTCAAACTGAATGTCGCCCCCTGCAATCTGGCGTATCCACCGAGGTATCTTCACCTTGCCGATATCATCGGCCTGGCGGTGGTGGGTACATCCTTCCACAATCAGCACCTTCTCCCCCGGCTTAAGCTTTTCAATGCGTTTGATGCCCCGGACCATCTCGGCCAGATCGGCCTTCTGGCGGGCAAACAGGATGGAAAATGAGGTTAAGGGTATGTGGGCCGGGGTATCGGCATCCACCTTATTAAAGGCCTGGGAGTCAGTAATGACCAATACGGGCGGTGTGGCAAGGCTTTCAAGGGTATGCTTAAGCTCATGCTCCTTGGTGACAATGGCAATGGCATCGCTTTCAATAATATCCCGGATGGTTTGCTGCTGGGGCAGGATGAGCCTTCCCTTAGGCGCCGCCTTGTCAATGGGTGTTACCAAAACCACCAGATCGCCGCCCTTGATAAGATCCCCCACCAGCATGGGTTCTGTATCTTCATAGGCCGAGTTGAGTACAATCTGCTCCTTGACCTCGCCGATGCCCTCTCCCGTTGAGGCGCTGGCTGCCACCACGGGAACCCCAAGCTGTTTTTGGCAGGCCTGGAGTTCTTCCTGGCTCATGGTCTTTTGATCGCATTTATTAAAGACAAAGAAGGCGGGTATCTTACGCCTGACCAGCTCCTGGACAAAATCCCTTTCAAATTCGGTGATGCCTGCGGCAATATCGGCCACTACAATGGCCAGATTGCACTTTCTTAAGACCTCATAGGTCTTTTCCACGCGCAGCCGGCCCAGCTCGCCTTCGTCGTCCAGGCCCGCTGTGTCAATGAAAACAACGGGGCCAATGGGCAGAAGCTCCATGGCCTTGTACACCGGGTCCGTGGTGGTGCCCGGTACATCCGAGGTAATGGCAATAGTCTGACCGGTGATGGCGTTTATCAGCGAGGACTTTCCGGCGTTTCTTCTGCCGAAAAGGCCGATGGTAAATCTGCTCCCCATGGGGGTTTCATTTAAATTATTCATAAGGCCGCTCCTTAGTTTGTTATTTATCCGGGGTTGTCAAGCGCTCGGGTCTGAACAGCTCGGACAGGCGCTGTTCGTCCATGAGCCCTTCCTCCAGCACCACCTGCTTCACGGTTTTTCCTGTCTCGGCACATCGGGCAGCCACATAGGTGGCCTTGTCATAGCCCAGATGACGACTGAGGGCAGTAACCAGCGAAAAGCTTTGATCCAGCCTCTCCTGGCAGACCTCATCATGGGCGGTGATGCCCTTAATGCATTGGTCGATGAAGATGAGAAGAACATTATTGAGCAAGTCCAGCATTTCAAAGAGGTTCCTGGCTATCAGGGGCAGGAAGGCATTGAGTTCCAACTGCCCACCCTGGGCCGCCAGGGTGATGGCCATGTCGTTGGCCATTATCTGATAGGCCACCTGATTGACAGCTTCGGCAATGACCGGATTCACCTTGCCGGGCATGATGGAGGAGCCTGCCTGCACAGCGGGAAGCCGGATCTCACCAAGCCCTGCCCGGGGTCCCGAGGATAAAAGCCGCAGATCATTGGCAATCTTGGTCAGGTTGACGGCGGCGGTTTTCAGCAGGCCCGAAACCTCCACAAACACATCACAGTTCTGGGTGGGGTCCATCATATATTCAGCACGGGAAAGCCCCATACCCGTCAGTTCCCGCAATCTTTCAATACAGGTAAATATGTAGGCCTTGGGGGCATTAAGTCCCGTACCCACTGCAGTGCCTCCCAGATTGACCTGGCGCAGCCGCTCCTCGGCTTTATAGAGCCGCCAGCGATCCCTGGAAATGGCCTGGGCCCATGCGCCAAACTCCTGGCCCAGGGTGACGGGCACCGCATCCTGCAACTGGGTGCGTCCCACCTTAACGACTGTGGAGAATTCCTCTTCTTTTTCCTGCAAAGCGGTCTGAAGCTGGGCAAACCTTTCGGTAACGGGCTTTAAAAGGCGTATGGCCGCTATGCGCACCGCCGTCGGAAAGACATCGTTGGTGGACTGGTGCCGATTGACATGGTCCAGAGGATGGATAATGTCATAGCTTCCCTTGGGCTTTCCTAAAAGCTCCAGGGCCCGGTTGGCGATAACCTCGTTGGCATTCATATTGGCCGAGGTTCCCGCGCCTCCCATCATGGCATCCACCACGAATTGATCCCTAAGGGCGCCTGCCAGGATTTCATCACAGGCATCAATAATGGCCCCGGCAATGGGCTTGTCCAGTGCACCTATCTCGCCATTGGTCATGGCGGCGGCCTTTTTTACCGTCACTAGCGCCTCCACCAATTGGGGATGCAGGGGCTTACCCGTCAGGGCAAAGTTCTTTAAGGCCCGGGCCGTATGGATACCGTAGTATTTATCATCTTCAATGGGCAGCTCGCCGATTAAGTCATGCTCAATTCTCATTGCTTTCGTTCCTTTATAAGGCTTTGGATTCATTGTCCTATTATACTAGAAATTCAGCCAAACTCCTAGGCCCTGTACTTCAGCGAGTATTTGGCAGCCAGTCGGACGGCTTCCACCATGCTTACCGCACTGGCTTTCCCCGTTCCCGCAATGTCAAAGGCAGTGCCATGATCCACCGAGGTTCTTAAAAAGGGCAGGCCGATGGTCAGGGCGATGGTTCGTTCAAAATCCAGGGTCTTGGTGGCAATATGCCCCTGATCATGATACAGGGACAGCACCGCATTATATCTGCCCATTAAGGCCAGATGAAAGACCGAGTCGGCACCGATGGGGCCTTCAACCTTGTATCCCTGCCTCTGGGCCTCTTGGATGGCAGGTATCACATGGTTCACTTCCTCATCGCCAAAAAGCCCATGCTCCCCCGAATGGGGATTGAGACCCGCAACAGCCATGGTGCCCTCGGTCACCCCAAGCCGCTCCAGAGCCTCATGGCACCGGGCGATATAGTCCAGGATCCGTTCTTTTGTGACCATATCACAGGCCCTTCTCAGTGAGACATGGCGTGTCAGGAAGAACACCCGCATATTCCTCACCTCAAACATGGTCAGGGGATCATGGGTTCCGGTAAGCCCCGCAAGGATCTCGGTATGCCCGATATAATCAACCTGGGCTGCGCGCAGAGACTCCTTGTTTATGGGGGTCGTGGCCAGGGCATCCACCTCATGGGCCAGGGCCATATCCACTGCCTTTTGAATATATTCAAAGGCTGCCCTTCCGCCCTGGGCCTGGACCTGCCCCATTTTTAAAGTCCCCATATCCACATTGTCAAGGTCGACAACATCCACTGTTCCAAAGCTGTAAAGCCCATCCTGGGCCCTGTTCACCTTATTGACCTTAAGCTCAAGGCCGCAATAGCCAAGGGCCTGATTCACAACCTTTATATCTCCTATCACCAGGGGTCTTGCCAGGTCATAGAGCTCCTTTTCAGCCAGGGCCTTCACAACAATTTCAGGGCCTATTCCTGCAGGGTCCCCCAGGGGTATGGCAATTATGGGCAGCATATGATTTCATCTCCCGTCATCTACTCTCAACCATGATTATATCCCAGGATAAAATTCAATGGAAACAGAATATTCATGAATGAAGCGTGGTTGCCCTCAATTTAAAAAAACCGGTGCGAAAAGGCCGTCAATGACCTTATCTACCGGTTTGGCAGTTTAAAATCGCCTTCAAGATATTTACTTCTTACTGCGGACTTGTTTAAGAATGTCCTTGAGCTTCTGCGGGATGGGCAGACCCAGCTTCGTCGAATTCTCCAAAATGCTGATACCTTCATTGGAGAGATAGAAGAAGATAACCGCCGTTCTCATACCGCATCCGATTTGAATAATGTGGGTGTCTACGAGATTGGCTACTCCGACAAGGACAAATATCAGCACCTTCCTGAATATACCGCGAAAACCTATGGCGCTTGACAAATTCTTCTCAATGATTGCCACCATAATGCCGGTCAGATAATCAATAACCACAAAAGCAATTAATGCATACATGAACCCATCCAGACCTCCGAGAAACCATCCCAGAAATCCTCCTATGGCTGACAAAATCACCTGTAAAATATTCACAACTGTTTTCATGTGTTGTTCCTCCAAACTGCACCTTTATCCTTTCTGGTAGTGGCAAGTACTCCCTGATACAGCTTATGCAGAACATGGCGTTTAGTGTCCTTTTTTGTTGAATTTTAGAGGACCGCCCCATGAGCTCAAGCTGTTTTACTTGCCTGGTGCATGTCTCAGGCCTCTCAGTCGCAGGTGTTCTTGATTTTGCAATGCCTTAATACCCTTTGGGACGATTATCATAGTCCAGAAGAAATTCGGATAAACTACCAGGAGCAACAGATACAGGGATAGAGATCGTCTATCGGGCGATTAAAGCCCTTTTAAACCGAGGGAAAAACCATGAAGCAACGGAATCGGATTGAGTGGACCCGGCTGGACAACGCCTCGAAGATCTTTCCGGCAACCGCAAACCAACAGGATACCAAGGTCTTTCGCCTGGTCTGCGAGCTTAAGGAGACCATAGATCCCCAAAGGCTTCAAGCCGCCCTATATAAGACCTTGGACGAGTTCCCCCTGTTCCGCACTGTGTTAAGAAAAGGCTTTTTCTGGTACTACTTTGAATCCAGCGATTTGATGCCGGTGGTGGAGGAGGAGACCCTGCCCGTCTGTGCCCCGCTCTATATCAAGGATCGGAGAAATCTCCTCTTTCGTGTGTCCTATTACCGCAGACGCATCAATTTAGAAGTCTTTCATGCCCTGTCCGATGGGACGGGCGCCCTTTGGTTTCTCAAGAACCTGGTTTGCCACTACCTGGTCCTTGCCCATCCGTCCGACCCTTCCCTGAAGGTGCCCCCCATCGGTCTGAAAGCCTCGGTGAGCAGGAAAATGGATGACAGCTTTGGCCGTTATTTCACTGGCCGTCAGGCCCTCAAGGCCGGACTGACACGCTTAAGTCCCCAACATGCCTACCACATACGCGGAAGCCGGAACGAAGAAAATCGTTTGAAGGTCATCGAGGGCTGCATGTCAGCAAAAGCTGTTCTGGAGTAGGCCCATACCCATATCACCACCCTGACGGTGTATCTTGCGGCCCTTTTAATCTACGCCATTCACAGGGACATGTCGGTCCAAAGTATGAATCGTCCGGTGGTACTGTCGGTGCCCATCAACTTAAGGCAATTCTTTGAATCGGAAACCACCCGCAACTTCTTCAGCACCATGATCATTCGCTATGCTTTCAAGGATGGAGCGGCTGATCTTGCCGACATTATTAAGGCCGTGGATGAAGCCTTTAAAAAGGAACTGGCGGTGGACAGGCTCAGGGAGCAGCTCAACCAGCTCATGGCCCTGGAAAGCAATCCCCTGGCCCGGGTCGTCCCCCTGCCCATTAAGGATCTGTCCCTCCGGCTGGCTCATAAGGTCAGCGACAGAAGCATTACTGCGGCCCTGTCCAATATTGGCCGCATATCGGTGCCCGAGGGGTTCTCGGCCTATATCGACCGTTTCAGTGTATTTACAAGCGCCCGAAGACCCCAGATCTGCCTTTGTTCCTTTGAAGACAATTTGGTGGTAACCTTCTCATCACCCTTCCGGGAAACCGAGATCCAAAGAACTTTTTTCAGCTTTCTTACCGGAAAAGGCATTGAATGCGATATTACATCCAACCTGTGAAAGAGGTATTGCCCATGCGCTATTGTTCTTACTGTAAAGTGCATATCCACGGCAGGTTTGACCAATGCCCCCTGTGCCAGAACCTCATCCCCCAAAGCAGTGAAAAAAACAGCCCCAGTAAATTTCCGCAGATTCCGCCCACCTATGCGCGTCATCTGGCCTTACGCATCATGCTGTTTTTCTCAGTCACGGCCCTGGTCATCAGCTTTGTGGTTCATTACCTTTTCCCTTCCCCTTTCAACTGGCCCCTCTGGATCCTCCTGGGCCTGGCCAGCATGTGGTTCAGCCTCATCATCGTCATAAAAAAGCGCCATCATATTACCAAAAACATCATGTGGCAGGTGGCCCTGGTCTCAGTGCTTGCCTTGGTCTGGGACTGGGCTGTGGGCTGGTCGGGATGGTCCCTTGACTATGTGCTGCCCACCGTTTATGTGGTGGCCATGCTGGTTATGTATGTGACGGCCAGGATCATGAAACTGAGCGTCAGGGACTACATCACCTATCTTTTGCTGGACGGTATGTTCGGCATTATCCCCATTCTGTTCCTTGTCTTTGATTGGGTCCATGTCACCTATCCCTCCCTGGTATCGGCCGCTTTAAGCTTTATCTTTCTGGCGGCCATTCTTATCTTCCAGGGCGACAGCATCAAGGCCGAGCTTGACAGAAGAATGCACCTTTAGAACGAGTTCTCCATAGAGTATTACCTTCATATTACAATTTCCTTAAAAAAGAGACGCAATCCGGGGTTTACTGGCGTTTTCTGCTAAAATGAAGGTAATAAAAGTATAAATCTATGGAGAGTCTTATGAAGCGTATCTTGAAATTAATGGTAATTTTCCTGCTCCTGCTAACCACCTTGCCCATTCAGGCTGATACCTCATCCCTGATGTCACCCCAGGCTCCTGCCCAAACATTGGCTGCCGAAACAGCCTCCCCGGAGCCCTCCCAACAGTCCACCACTCCGGAGCCATCGGCGCAGCCATCCCAGGCACCCGCCAACACCGATTTCCGGGGATTATGGGTTGCGACGGTAGTGAATATTGACTATCCCTCCAAGCCCACCACCGATTCGGAGGTTCTCAAGCAGGAGGCCCTAAAGATTCTGGACTATGCCAAGGATACGGGCTTTACCGCCGTTTTTCTGCAGGTCAGACCTACGGCTGATGCGTTCTATGCTTCAAAGATATTTCCCTGGTCCAAATATCTGACAGGAACCCAGGGGACTGCACCTTCTGGCTCCTTTGACCCCCTGGCTTTTTGGATTACCGAGGCCCATAAACGCGGTATTGAGCTCCATGCCTGGATCAACCCCTATCGGGTGACCAAAAAGGCCGCTGGCGAGCCCATGCACAACTTTGCTTCTCTGACAAAAAATCATCCTGCCACCCTGCATCCCGAATGGGTGGTCAAGCATTCGGACGGAAACCTCTACTTCAACCCCGGCATCCCCGAGGTCAGACAGCTCATTGTGGACGGGGTCATGGAGATTGTCAACAACTATGCCGTGGACGGCATTCATTTTGACGACTATTTTTATCCCGATAAAAACTTCAGCGACTCGGCCACCTACAACAAGTATAAGAAAGCCGGCCAGAGTCTTGACGACTGGCGCCGTGAGAATGTCAACATCCTGGTTGACACCGTTAACAAGGCCATTAAGAATACCGGCAAAAATATACGCTTTGGCATCAGCCCCTTCGGCATCTGGGCCAACAAGTCCAGCAATGCCCTGGGCAGCGACACCAAGGGCCTTGAGGCTTATTACAGCCATTACGCCGACACCCGCAAATGGGTTAAGGAAGGCATGATCGACTATATCGCTCCCCAACTCTATTGGGATATCGGTTATTCCATCGCCGACTACAGCAAGCTGGTGGCCTGGTGGAAGGATGTTGTTTCAGGCACCAATGTGGACCTCTACATAGGACAGGCCGCCTACAAAGCCGGAAATGCTAATCCCTCCAGCCCCTGGTACGGAACGGCTGAGATAGAAAAGCAGATGGCCCTTAATGAGAAAACCCCTGAAATCAAGGGAAGCATCTTCTATAACTATTCCTCTTTGCGGGATCAGCCCGCCCTGTCGGCTGTGATAAAGGCCATATTTGAAAGGCGGGACGGGGCCATTGCCAAGATACCCGTTACCCTGTCACGCCCATATGAGAACTTAAAAACCAGCTACACCAGCTTTTATTTAAACGGTGCCTCCGATCCTGAAAAGCCCCTGTATCTTAATGGAAAACTGGTTGAAAACCGCTCCAAACAGGGCTATTTCGGAATCTTCGTCAACCTTTCGGGCGGGGCCAATGTATTTACCCTCTCCCAGGAGGGCTCCTATGCCACCACCGTTATCTACAGGAATACCGGCGCTGCCTCTCCCACAAAGCTGAGCAAGGCAGAGATTCCGGCTTCCTCCACCTTCCCCCAGTCCCAGGAATACCGTATGGCTGGAGAAAAGATCACCCTGTCCTGCCAGGCTCCCATTGGTTCCAAGGTCACCGTAAAGATTAACGGTAAAACCTATACCATGAAGGCATCAACCTCAAAGTCCCCTGGAGACGGGATCTATGCGGCAACCTATACCTACACCTATACCGTTCCCACATTCACGGGGACGGCCAGGATTGTGGATTTGGGGGCTCCCGTCTATACCATGACTTATAAAGGGTCTACCAAATCACAAAAAGCGCCCGCCAAAGTGGGTGTCATCATGAAGGGCGCCCCCTACTATGCCGAGGTTATCGAGGATGTTATCGATACCTATCACGAGCCTGTCTCGGGCAATGGCGCCGCCTATGAGCTCTATAAAGGCATGGTGGACTCGGTAACTGGCATGACGGGAAGCTACGCGCGCCTGTCCTCGGGTCAGTGGGTCTTCAAAAGCAAGATTAAGACCTATACGCTGAAGACAGCCCAGCAGCCTAAGATTAATAAGATGGAGTACACCGTCGGGGATAAATGGGATTCCTTAAACCTCACCCTGTCTTCAGCAGCCGCAGCCATCGCCTCCTATGACGGAAAAACCATTGTGGTGACCGTTGCGGCCAAGGCCAATACACAAAATCCCACACTGCCCCAAAAGGCACTGATCTCCTCGGTCACCTCGACCAGTGTGGATGCCGGAACCCAGTACACCCTCACCGTCAAGCCCAATGAGGTCATTGAGGGCTACTATATCGAAAAGACCGCCAACGGTGTGGCCCTTAAGCTGAAGCGGAAGGTCATTGTGCCCATGAGCGACAAGCCCTTAACCGGTATCACCATTATGCTTGATCCGGGCCACGGCGGCACTGAACCAGGGGCCATCGGACCCTTGGGGCTGAAATATGCCGAGAAGGATATCAATTTGAACTTCTCCTTTAAGCTCAAGGCCGAGCTTGAGGCCCTGGGCGCCAAGGTTTTGATGACCAGAACCACCGATACCACCGTATCCCTGGCAGCCCGTCTTTCAGCTTCCCGCAAGGCACGGCCCGATATGTTCATTTCGGTCCACGCCAACAGCATGGCCGATAATGTGGATATCTCCAAGATCCATGGGTTCTCGGTCTTCTACCGTGAAACCCTGGCCAAGCCCATATCCCAGGCCATCTATGACAAGACCATCAGCACCCTGGGCAGGAACAAGCATGGGGTCAACAAGAAAAACTTCTACGTCACCCGCGGCACATGGACACCCTCCATACTCCTGGAGACCGGATTTGTGCCCAATCCCCAGGAATTTGAATGGCTCACCGACGAGAAGGAACAGGTGACGCTGTCCAAGACCATTACTGAGGCCATTGTCAACTACTTTACCGGTGCCAAATAAACTTCGCGATTTTCTTTAAGGATTCTTTGATAGGATGAACCAGTGTGATTGCTCCCGTAAGGGACGTCATGCTGGTTCATTCATTTTCCCTGTTTCCAGCAATATCCCGTATTTTAATGATTCAATTGCATAACCTAAAAATCCCCTGGCTTCAACATCGTCGTTTTTCCTGCAAAAATATTCAATAACCCTGCATAACCCTTGCCCCTATTGACGAAGATGGTATAATATTATCATCTTGCAAGGACGAAAGAAGATGCACATGGTAAGTAGTTTTAATGAACTGGGGCTTTCGGCCCCGCTGTTAAAGGCCCTTGACGAAATGGGCTTTGTGACACCCACCGAGGTACAGGGCAGAGCCATACCTCAGATTTTAGAGAAAAAGGATCTCATGGTTATGTCTAAAACGGGCAGTGGTAAAACTGCCGTTTTTGGCGTTTCCATGCTGGAAATGATTGACCCTAATCAGGAAGGGCCCCAGGGCCTCATTCTCACACCCACCCGCGAGCTGGCCGTGCAGGTGGACAGCGACCTCAAGCAGATGGCCAAATATCTGCCCCATAAGACCACCGCGGTCTATGGCCAGCATAGTATGAATGCGGAAATCACCGTGCTCAAAAAAGGGGTGACCATTGTCACCGGAACACCGGGCAGGGTCTATGACCATATTCAGCACGGCAATCTTGTGACCAAAAACATACGTTTCCTGGTACTGGATGAAGCCGACAGAATGCTGGACATGGGCTTTATTGATCAGGTGGAGAAGATTATCAGAAGCCTTCCTAAGGATCGGATTACCCTTCTTTTCTCGGCCACCTTTCCCGATGAGATTAAAAGGCTATGCACCCGCTATATGAAGAATCCTGAGACCATCGAGATAGAATCGGCCACTAAGACCGTTGATACCATCGAGCAGTTCTACTACCGGGTCAATCACAATGAAAAGAATACCTGGCTCCATCGACTGCTGCTTGTAGAACAGCCCGAAAGCTGTATGATATTCTGCAATACGCGCATGGCGGTGGACAGGGTATGCACCTTCCTCACCCGCAAGGGATTGGCCTGTCATGCACTCCACGGAGATATCCCCCAGGGAAGGCGGATCAGGAGCATCCAGCAGTTTAAGCAGGGGGATTATCATATACTGGTGGCCACCGATGTGGCCGCACGGGGCATCCATATTGAAGAGCTGTCCCTGGTCATTAACTATGACGTGCCCAACGAAAAGGACAGCTATGTCCACCGAATCGGCCGCACAGGACGTGCTGGCAAGGCGGGTCGTGCCATTACACTGGTCACCAGCGACGATATTATGAGCCTTTACGAGATTGAGGAGCATATCGGCGTACTCATCCGGGAAGAGGAATTACCCACTGAAGAAGTCATCAATCAGCGCAAGGCCGAGGCCGAGCCCTGGATTCAGGCCAATGCTGTGAAGCATGAGCCTCAGCAGCAAAAAGCCCAGCAGAAGAAAAAATCCTCCACGGGTAAGAATCAAAGCCGTAACGGGGACGGCAAGAGCAGTGAGCGCAATGCCAATAAGCCGGGCACCAACCAATCCAAGGGTTCAAAGCCCCAGGGACAGGCCAAGGCGGGCTCTTCGGCCGCCAACAAGCCTGATAAGCCCCAATCCGGCGAGAACAGGCAAGAGGGTGCCAGAAAGCCCAATTCGTCCAGAAATAACGGCGGAAGACCCCATAATGGCCGGCCCAAGGACGGCCGTTCCAACGAGAACCGGCCTTCAGGCAATGGACGTCCCCGCAATGACAGGCCGGTAACATCCTCAAGGCCTCCACAGAGCCGGGAAGGCATGCCCAAACCTGTTTCTCAGCCCCAACCCAAACCTCAGAGCTTGCCCCAGGAGCCTGCCGCAGCACCCAAGAAGGAGTCCCTTATTACGCGGCTCATTCATCGTGTATTTGGCAAGAAATAAGCATTTCTATTACAACAAAAGTCTCGGGACGTACATCCCGAGACTTTCTTATTTATCAGTCCTTAAACACTATTCAGCCAGTTCAAGGGCAATCTCCATCATCTGTGTGAAGGATTTCTCCCTCTCCTCGGAAGTGGTTTCCTCATGGCTGACCAATGAATCCGAAACCGTGAGGATACAAAGGGCATTGACTCCGGCCTTGGCTGCATTCATATAGAGCGCTGCGGCCTCCATCTCAACAGCCAGAACACCCATGGCCGCCCACTTCTTCCATGCCTCGGTATCGGCATTATAGAAGATATCCGAGGATAGAATGTTGCCCACCTTGACGGGGATATTCTTTTGCTCGGCCACAGTAACGGCTTTCTTGACAAGCTCCCATGACGCCGTGGGGGCAAAGGTTCCGGACAATTGATACTGGCTGGCGTAATTGGAATTGGTGGAAGCCGACAGGCCAATGACAACATCCCTGACCTTTACATGCTCCTGCATGCTGCCGCAGGAGCCGACACGAATCAGGTTTTTCACGCCGTAGAAATGAATAAGCTCGTAGGAGTAAATGCCAATGGAGGGCATTCCCATGCCCGAACCCATTACCGATACCCGCTTGCCCTTATAAGTACCGGTATATCCAAACATATTTCTGACTTTATTGAATTGAATAACATCACTTAAGTAGTTCTCAGCAATAAACTTAGCTCTTAACGGATCTCCCGGAAGAAGAACGGTTTTGGCAATGATGCCCTCCTGATCCACTTCAATATGCGGTGTTTTCTGCATAGCTTCTCTCCCTTTCAAATGAAATAAGTTACTCATCGTTGACACTATTGATTCTATCATATCTTGTCCTTAGAAAACTATTCCCCTTTATCCCGTTTTCGGTTTTCTTCACCAACCCATATCCATGCATATGAAGCCCTGTGCAACGAAACAATAATGAGGAAAAAAACTGCAAGGAGAAACATCATGTCCCATCAGGATAAAAAAGCTACGGCCTTATCGGCCCATTGCGCCTATCAGCTTTCAGATGTCGAAAAAACCGCTCCCCAGTTTCTGCCCATCACTCCCCGCTGGCTTTCCAGATTTCTAGAATGGAAGCCATTGGAGTCAGGTATATTCAGGCTCAACAAAGTCAGGGACGGGGAAAAGCAGTTGGATGCGTTGTGCGCCCAAACCAATCAGTTGGAGATTCCCGAGGGCTTCATTGAATATGAGCCCCATCCCCGGGAATATGTGCTTTCAGCCATTTCATCCATTATAAAGATTGAAACAAGGGTATCGGATATCTACAGCAAGCCCTATGATCAGATCAAGGAGCAGCTTCGGCTGGGTATGGAGAGCATTAAGGAGAAGCAGGAAACCCTGATTGTCAACAGCGAGGACTACGGATTGCTTCACAATATTGACGATGCGCAGCGGGTTCAATCCCGAACCGGGTCCCCTACTCCCGATGACATGGACGAGTTAATTGCAAGGGTGTGGAAGGAGCCTTCCTTCTTCCTGGCCCATCCCATGGCTATTGCAGCCTTTGGGCGGGAGTGCACCCGTC
>Ga0116192_1000557_pt1 | contig 27816 bp, 28 predicted proteins | sample AD_UKC113_MetaG_FD_89876 | JGI IMG/M metagenome (GOLD analysis project Ga0116192, IMG submission 89876) | Active sludge microbial communities of municipal wastewater-treating anaerobic digesters from Hong Kong - AD_UKC113_MetaG | ecosystem: Engineered > Bioreactor > Anaerobic > Digestate...
GCTCCTCTGCCCCAGAAAGATCATCCGCACCGAGCCTGCGCCACGGCCCTGGATATGATTCGAGTCCTCAAGGGCCTGCAGCAGGGCTGGAAGGAGCGGGGCCTGCCGGTCCTCGAGATCGGGGTGGGGATCAACACGGGGCTCATGATGGTGGGAAACATGGGTTCCGAGCGCCGTTTCGACTACACGGTTCTCGGAGACAACGTCAACCTTGCGTCCCGGCTCGAGGGGCTCACCAAGATGTACGGAGTGACCATCGTGGTGAACGAGTCCACGTGGGAAGCCGCTCAAGACCGCTTTGTGGGCCGGGTCCTGGACGTGGTGCGGGTGAAGGGGAAACAAAAACCCGTAACGATTCATCAGCTCATGGACAACGGAGAGAACGCGGCCGCCCACCGGGAACCTCTCCGGCTGTACGGGGACGGCATCCGATTCTACCAGGAAATGCGATGGGAAGAAGCCCTGAGGCGATTTCTCGAGGTCGAGAAGTTCTGGCCCGGTGACCCTCCTTCCCGCCTGTACCAGGGCCGATGCCGACACCTGCTGGAACGGAAGCCCTCGGAAGAATGGAGCTTCGTCACGACCCTGGACCACAAGTAGAACAAGAGAGGTCCTTCAAAACCCGTCCCAATCCCCCAATTGAAAATCCCATTTTTCCCGGAACAGCTTCTGCCCTTCCGGGTCCCTGGCGGTGCCCATGAGTACCTGGTTTTTGAACAGCACGCATTCGGGCATGGGCAACAGGCCGTTTCGCAGGGCGTCGGTTTTCCGAAGGCGGCTGTTGAGAGTCATGATCAGCGGCGCGCCGTGTTCTAGGGTCCACCGGCTTACCTGTCCGAACAAAGCCTTCTGCACGGCAGGCTCCCTTGCCCACCATTCCAGGACCAGTCCGAAAGGGATCCGCCGAAAACTCCCCAAACGTGCCACGGCAAATCCGAACCCCTCAGGGGAGATGTCGGTAAAGAAGCGATAGCGAAAACAGGGATTTTCAAGGTATCGCCATTGAAGATAAGCCGGGTCCCGACTGAGCACGGGACGGTCTCGGGGGCGGAACCGATCCCAGTGCTCGCCCAGTTCGGCATGGAACCGACCGCTGAACCGGGCCGGGAGGCCGAAACCGGGCCGGGAAAAACCCACCCAGGTGCGAATGACTTGCTGAGGCCGCCAGCCAACCTTCTCACATCCTCGGCGGGAGGAGGGATTCGGAAGACCGAAAAAGATCTCGCCGGGGGGGAGAATCTCGATAAGGGCTTCGAGACAGCGGGTGAAATACCCCGCCCCCCGTGCCTCGGGCAGGGTTGCGCTGTCGCAGGATTGCCAGACCCGGGACATGCCGCCCGGGTGTTTCAAGTGAAGAGGAAACATGGAACTGGTCGCCACCATACGGTTTCCGTGGAACACCACCGCCGTGCGACCTTCTCCGGCGGGGGGACGGTATTTCCAACGGTAATAGGCGGGGGACATGAAATCGTTCGAGATGGCCGCCCGGGAGAAGAGCGCATGGAAAGCCCTTCTCATCAGGTCGGAGTGAGCCTCGTAATCAAGGTCTCGAGCTGTGAAAACCTCTGTGAAAACCATGGCTTGACCAATCCAATGCGCTGAGCTCCTCGTATTCCCTTTGCCGCCACGGGCTCGAAAAAAACCTTCGGGCGCGGAGTCGGCATTTCCAGGATTCGACTTCACCCGCTTCCATTCGACCCACGTGAAAGACACACTCGATTTCGGGAATCCGATCTCGGCGTGCCCCTTCGAGAGCCGCCACGGCGGACCGGGCGGTCATTCGCCCGCTGGACAAAATGCCGACGATGGGGATTGTCCGCAATTCGCGGGGAATGGAAAATCTTTCCCGAGCCGCCCGGCAACAAACGCGAAGCACCAGGAATTTCAACCCATTGATCCAGAAAGGAAAAGAGAGGAGCCGGAAATGAGGACGGGGAACATGCCGCGGCTCCATGGAAAAGCGCACCTGGGGAATGGAATGTTCCCGGGCCAGCCCCAGGGTCGTGCCGAAAAGAAAGGGCAGCATGTGGAGATGATTGTGCCCGTCCAGGGCCATGATGGGGCGGGGAGCAACCCCCTGTGCCACCCGAAAGATCTGCGCCCTCCATTCCCGTTCGATCTGCTCCAGCCATCGAGTTCTGGATTCGGCCGACCCGCTCACCCATCTTGTCCAAAGGGTCAGGAAGCCGCAGTTGAGGTTTCCTTCCCGGTCCAGAAGAGAGGGTACGGTTTCCGGGGGTGCCGAGCACGGGCCTTCGGAAAGGTTCAGATGGACGGACAATCGAGCCGGTGTCCGGGGATCGGCTGCCAGCCGATCATAGACCACCGGGGCCGCCGGTCCGTTGGCCAGGATGCTGAATCCGTCGATGAGGCCCTCTTTCCACGCAGTGAGAATTCGCTGAGTGGAGCTGAGGGAGATGCCGGCATCGTCCGAATGGATCCAAACCCTCATGGCATGGGTTCCCTGAATTTGACGAAGGACGACGGTGCTAGGAGCACCCGCCCGGGGAATTCCTGTTTCGGTGCAGGTGATGTCGAAACCAGAGGTCAAAGAGGTGCGAAAAGCGAACGATCGCCTCCCGGATCAGACTGAAGCGGCTCTTTCGCCAATCGACACAGGCCACGGGGAGAAGCACGATGGGCATCCTTGCATGATGGCATTGGTAGACCAGGTCCAGCACATAATTGGTGTCGGCGCTGAGACGATCGAGCCAGGGACGAATGGAATCCAACCGATAGGCCTTGGCACCCAGGGAGTAATCGTTGTAGGGCAACTGGAGCAGCAGGCGGGCGCACAGGAGAAAGACCCCGCTGCCCAGCCGTCGCCAGACTGATCGGAGCTGGTAACCGGATTGTTTGGAACCCAGGACGATCTCGTGGGATTCCAGCAAGGCGAGGCTCTCGAGGATGAAGTCCACGTCCACGGAAAGATCGATGTCCATGGAAATGAGGATCGGGGAAGATGCCAGGTCCACAGCCTTGCGGAAGACGTCTCCCACGGCCCCCCGCGTTTCCGTATGGAAAAACCGGACGATCTCCGGATAACTGTCCTCGAGAAGCTCTCCCACCAGGACCGTGTGGTCCGTCGAGCCGTTGCTCCCCAGGATGATCCGCCCCCGAAGCCCATGTCGGACAAAGAACTCCAGGAGCCGATGAACGCTGGGAATCAAAGAAGACTCTTCGTTGTAAAGGGGAATCAGGACCGTGAAGTCGAAGGGGTCGGACAAGGGACTGCTCATTCGAGTCCCTCGAGGGGCTCCGACTTGCTGCCCGGTTGGAGTAATCCACTCTCATTGCGCATGATCGGACGATGCCCCTTGGAGCTCCGCATCTCAGCCCGTTCCTCTTCAGAATGTTCCAAAACCTTGTGGAGTGTCTTGTTCAGGAATGAAGAAGCATAAGCCAAGACGGACCCGGACGCAAGCCTGCTCGACGGGTTCGCGGCTTTGCGTAGGACAATTCGAAGACGGCTCCCGGGTCTCGCCTCGGAAAGATCACGGTTCCATGGCCTTGCCCGAAATCGACACCAGGTCCTCGAGATGTTTTAGCAGGGCCATGCCCGAGAAACTCCGGGCCATGGAGGGATCCAGAGCCATGGCCTGCCGGAGGCTCTCCAAGGCCTCCGGGTATTGCCCCAGGGCCATGCGACTCTCGGCAAGCATAGACAGGACCGTGGCGGTATCCGAATGGCCGGGGAATTCTTGCAGCCATGCCGGGAGCAACCGGCTCGCCTCCTCCCAGTGACTCAGGTAAAAGCGGCAGTAACCGGAGAGCAGCATGGCCTGGGAGCGGATTTCCGGTATCGGGCTGCCGCGAAGGCTTTCAAGAATGGGAAGAGCCTGCAGGTGCCGGTCTTGGGCGTAGAGTTCCCGTGCCGCGGAGAGCATGGATTGCGGGGAGTCGAGCTCGATGAGCCGTGCCGCCGCGCTCGGGGCGACGGGGTCCTCGGGGAATTGGCGGAGGACCTGCCAGTAGAAGCCCCTGGCACTTTCCATCCACTGGAGGCCCGAGCTCGAAAGCCCCGAATAATAGAGGGCCTGGGGCCGGAAGCGGCTGTCGGGGTAGCGGATCAGAAAGGATTGTACCAGATCGATCACCGTTTGCAGGCGATCCTCCTTCATGAACGTGAGAACAAAGTAGTGGAAGGCATGGTCCACTACGGGAGAATTTGGGAACCGTTCCAGGCATCGGGCAAAATGCCTTCTCGCAGCAGAAAAGCGCGCTTTTCCCGTTGTGATGTCGGAGGAGGGGGGACCCCCGGAAACCGCCGGCATCGCGTCCGCTTGATCATAGGCCTTGACGCCCCGGTGAAACAGAAGAATGGGGTCTTCGTGCCCCCTCCAAAACAGGACGGCCGGGATGGACATCCCCAAGAGGACCCAGGCCCATGCGGGAAGGAAGGGACCGACCTCGTCGGACCCTTTTCCGTTGCCGTCTTGAAGGCCGGCCTTCGGAATGGGACCAAAAACCCGGGTGTCTCGGCTCGTACCTCCTTTGAAAAAGCTGCCCGTTTCTCCCGTTCCGGGAACCCGCCCTTTCCACCGGGACCAGCCGACCAGGGCCAGGGACCCCAACCAGGCAATGAGGCTCGTCGTTGTGCCGATGGAGTAGACCCCGCCGCGGGGTTGGAACTGTAGGGTGACCCGGTGACTGCGGGGGAACAGAAGGAGGAAAGCGGGCGAAGCCGCGTAGAGCTCTCCTGCCCCTTCCGCCACATGCCAGTCCGGATGATAGGACACCTTGATCCAAAGGGGATGTTCCAGGTGACTTGTCCAAATCCGAATCCGGTCTCCTTCCAGGGTGGAGGTCACTTGAACCTCGCCTGCGCGGGCCAGGGGGATGATCGGGATTTGCTCCATGCTCCCCTCCCAAAGGGGAAGCTGAAGCCAGTAGTCACCGTCCGGAGACTCCGGCGTGACGACCAGGGGTACCTCCAGGGATGATCTTCGAAACCACTCGTATTGGGTCGCTTTCCATCCCGCTGCCGGGATTCGATGAGGCAGGTACCGCACGGCAACGACATAGGCGGGCTCGAAATTGGAAACCTCGTAGATTCGATAGGGTGGGATCGACCTCTGCAGGGCATAGTCCGGACATTGATCAAGCAGGTCGCTGACGCACCGGGTTACGGTAATGACCTGGTTTGCGTTGAACAGCCGCAGATGCTGGGCAGCACGGACCGCATCGACTCTCGAGTACGAATAGCCTTGAAAAGGACAGGACGGACTCTGGGTCAGTTCCGACTGAAGATAGAAGACGAAGGGGGAACTGAGGCTCGATTGCATGTAGAGTCCCTCCAGGGTGCTCCTTCCCGAAAAATAGGGAAGCATCTCGAAGGCCCGCGCGGTGCCCAGCCGGTCGTTGAGGGCCGAGTGCTCGTAGAAAACCCGGGGATCGTTTTCCGTTCCCTTCAATGCGCTGTTGATCTGCTGGAAGACGGGCCAAAGTTCCTTGGCTTCGAATCCCGAGTAGTTCCACTCGATCCAGGAACGGGTTTCGCGCAACGCGGGCTGACTCCCCAGGACGACCCCGACGACGAGAAGGCAGGAAGTAATCCGGGAATAGGGAAATCGGTTCAGGAATTCGCCCCACCCGATAGCCCCCAGCAAGAGCAAGAGAATTTGGGTAAAGGGAAGAAACCGGACGTCCGCCAGACCGATCCAGGGTGCGCAAGCAAAGAATAAGAGAGAAACGCCCACCTGGAACCACAAGTATTCCTGGGGGCGGCCGTCCTGGGGATCGCCCGGAGTCCGGGGTGTTTTCAGGCGGGCATAAGCCTGCACCCCCCAGCCCAGGAGGATGCCGAAGACGGCGGGCCAGAGGATCACCGGGACCGCCTCCCACCATCCCTGGAAGTGCCAGGTGTGGTGGGCCGGGGTGGTCCAAGGCAACCGCCAGACCAGGGGAAGCAGCCAGAAGCCGATCATGCCCGCCGCCAGGGCGTGCAGCACGATAAGGTAGGGCCAATGGCGAAGGCGGCGCAGGAAATAGAAACTGCCGAAGCCCGCCTGGAGGACCGGAAATCCGCTGCTGAAAGCCACCAGAGCTTCCAGGACGGCATTGGCGATCAAAGACCTTCTCCGCGGAACGTCTCGGAAGAGTTTCCCCACCAGGTAGACGGCAAGGATGAGAGAGATCCCGTACGAGAATTCCCCCGCCAGGGTGCTGGTGAGGTTGCCTCCCCACATGGAATTGTCTTTCATGGCCAGAAAAAGCACGGAAAAGGCGGCCCCCAGGGCAGGGGCGGGGTGAGGGCAGCCCAGGTTCCGCAGGCACCCGAACATGGCCAGGGGCAACGGGATTACCGCCAGCAAGGTCCCCACCTTGAATGCAATGGGGAGGGAAACCAGGAACGACAGGCATGCGATGAGGATAAAGGGGAGAGGGAAGTAGTTTAGAAAGAGAGGAAAGCCCGCGTAGTTGCCCGGGACCCAGGCAAACAGAGGTCCTCCCGAAAGAAGCCGGTGCCGCATAACGGCCGCCGAGGGCAAATGGGAAGCCGTGTCCCCCCCGGCGATGCTGGTCGGGCTGAGCAGGAGAGGGGGCGGAAAAAGAGACAGGAGGAAAGCCGTAAGACCGAGCAGGATCAGCAGGTGGAGTTTGCGCTCAAAAAATGCCTTGAGAATAGCCATGACCTCCCAGGGAATTCGCGTGCATATCCAAGGTCATACCCTCGCCCTCGGGGAGGATGCATAACGGACCGCTTCGGCGGGAGAAGTCACTCCGTCAAACCTTCACCCTCGGGAAGGACGCGACACCCTTCCCCCCCTGCCCGTACCGGCCGGGGCTTGCATCCCGAAGAATCCCCCGGCCCTCCCCGGCCCGGCCTGCGCCGCGGGGCGTCCCGCCGCAGGAAGCCCTACAGGGAAAACCTCAAGTTGTCCGAAAGCACGGTCAACGGAATCCCGTCCAGCTTCTCCAGTTGTCTCTCGATTTCCTCCCGGTAATAGGGTTTTAGATGGGTGATGTAGATATGGTCCGGAGGCACGGGCAGCTTTCGAAGTTCCTTGTGGAGCAGCGAAGGGGTGAGGTGTCCGGAATCCAGGGCCAGCCGAGACATCTCGTCGGGGAAGGACGTTTCGATGATGAGGGCCTTGACCTTGAAGCCCTTGATTCTCTTCCAGAGCCGGTCCGTGGGACCCGTGTCCCCCGTATAGACCAGGGCCTCGCCGCTGGAATCGGCAACTACGTAGCCGTAGGCGGGAACGGAATGACTCACCCGGGTGGAGAAGATCCGGTAATCGCGGACCTCGACGGGCTTCCTCGTAGAGACCACCTGGTAACGCATGATGGGATTGTGACTGCTGGGCAGCAGGGTGAAATCGGGCCAAATCTTGTTGTTGAACACGTTTCGTTTGAGATCCGCGATCACGTCTCTTCCGCTTAGTATGGTGATCTTGCCCAGTCCGTGGGTTGCCACGATGTTGTCCACCAGGAAGGGAATGGCCTTGATGTGATCCAGGTGGGCATGGGTGAGGAAGATGTGAGTGATCTTGGTCTGAGACTCTAAGTCCAGGGAGAGGGACACGGTTCCGGCATCGAGGAGCAGGAAATCATCGATGAGAAAAGCCGTTGGGTTCCTCCCGGGACCCTCAGAACCGGACGAGCCTAGGACTCGAATCTCCATGGAGCGATGTCTCCTTGAAAGGGCGGGGGGAAGGACAATCATTCCGAGTCGCCGATGATTCATCAAGAGTCGGCGGAATTTTATAAAGTTTTCAGAAAATGACAAAGGAATTCCTGCTCCTCGGAGAAAATTCTTCAGGCGCCGGGATGGGAATTGATGCCGACCTGCCGGGGGACGGGCAAGAAGGTCCGCACCCCCCGGTTTGCACACGGTACGGCGGGAAAAGGTTTGACAGGAGTAAAAATAATATTATAAAATTTAAACCTATCTTCAGACCTGCTGCGAATCGTCCGAAGGGAAACAACCTGTGGGGGGGAGGCAGGTCGCCGATCCCTTGCCTGCCGAAGCGGGGTGGTCAACGTCGATGCTCTTAGCGGATCCCGATACGAGGCCCAAAGATCCTCTCTCCATGCGATGCCGACCCGGGGGTTTCGTTCCCCGATCCCGCCCAATCGTCATGAAACCGGACCTCATGCGATCCACGCATCCAATCTGAAACATCTTCGAGAAAAGGAGTGAACCATGCCGGAGTTCAAGTATCAAGAGCCCTTTCCCCAGACCAAAGACGAAACCAAATACCGTCTTCTGACAAAGGATTATGTTTCGGTTACCAGCCTGGACGGCCAGCAGATCCTGAAGGTGGATCCCGCGGGATTGAGCTTTCTTGCCAACCAGGCCTTCCGGGAAGTCTCCTTCAAGCTTCGTCCCGCCCACCTGGAGAAGGTGGCGGCCATCCTCAACGATCCCGAGGCGTCCCCCAACGATCGCGGCGTTGCCGTCGCCCTGCTGCGAAATGCCGAGATCGCGGCAAAGTGCGAATTGCCCTTGTGCCAGGACACCGGCACGGCCACCATCGTGGGCAAGAAAGGTCAGCAGGTATGGACGGGTGGAAACGACGAGGAGGCGCTCTCCCTGGGGGTTTACAAGACCTACACCGAGGAAAACCTGCGCTATTCCCAAACCATTCCCTTGACCATGTACGATGAAATCAACTCGGGAACCAACCTCCCGGCCCAGATCGATCTCTACGCCACCGACGGGGCGGAGTACAAATTCCTCTTTGTGGCCAAAGGAGGGGGGTCCGCCAACAAGGCCATGCTGTACCAGGAAACCAAGGCCCTTCTTACCCCGGCCAACCTGGAAAAGTACCTCGTGGAAAAGATGAAGACCCTGGGAACCGCCGCTTGCCCGCCTTATCACGTGGCCTTTGTCATCGGCGGCACCTCCGCCGAGACATGTCTGAAAACGGTCAAGTTGGCCACCACAGGCTACCTGGACAACCTTCCCACCAAGGGAAATGAGCACGGCCAGGCCTTTCGAGACCTGGAACTGGAAGCGAAAATCGAGAAGGCGGCCGCCAAGGCCGGGTACGGCGCCCAGTTCGGGGGCAAGTACTTCGCCCTGGACGTTCGAGTGATTCGCCTGCCTCGGCACGGAGCTTCCTGTCCGGTGGCCATGGGGGTATCCTGTTCGGCGGATCGGAACATCAAGGCGAAGATCAACAAGGACGGGATCTGGCTCGAGCAGTTGGAAGACAATCCCGGCCGGTTCATCCCGGAAAAATACCGCGGTAAACACGAACACGGCGTGGTGAAGATCAACCTGAACCGCCCCATGAAGGAGATCCTCGCCGAGCTGACCAAGTACCCGGTGACGACCCAGTTGTCCCTCACGGGAACCATCATTGTGGGTCGGGACATCGCCCATGCCAAGTTGAAGGAACGCATCGACAGGGGCGAAGGACTTCCCCAGTACCTCAAGGACCATCCCATTTACTACGCCGGTCCGGCTAAGACCCCCAAGGGCAAGCCCTCCGGTTCCTTCGGTCCGACGACGGCGGGGCGTATGGATTCCTACGTGGACCTTTTCCAGGCCAACGGCGGTTCCCTGATCATGATCGCCAAGGGCAATCGATCCCAGCAGGTCACCGATGCCTGCAAGAAGCACGGCGGCTTTTACCTGGGATCCATCGGCGGCGCAGCGGCCCTGCTGGCTGAAGAGAACATCAAGAAAGTGGAGGTCCTCGAGTATCCCGAGTTGGGAATGGAGGCCATCTGGAAGATCGAGGTGGAGGACTTCATCGCCTTCATCCTGGTGGACGATAAGGGAAACGACTTCTTTAAGCAGCTCAGCTGCTGATAGGGTCCGTTGGATTCCGATTTGCCGAGAAAGGAAAACCCCGGCGCCCCCAAAGGGCCCGGGGTTTTTTCATGGGTGGGCCCGTCAGGCCGCACCTTCGAGAATCCGCATCAGGTGCGCTTCCACGTCGGCCTCGGGGAGCAGTCCCACCGTCCGGTCCTTGAGCACCCCCTCCCGGAACAACAGGAGGGTGGGGACTCCCTGGACCCCCAAGCGGGATGCGGTGATGGGGTTTTGCTCCCGGACGATCTTGGTGAACTTGATCCTCCCGGCATATTTCGAAACCAGCTGCTGGAAGGTCGCATCGAAACGCCTGCAATAAGGGCAGGTGGGCGAGTGAAAGTTAACGACGACGGGGCCTGAAAAATCCAGAACCTCTTTCCGGAAGGAGGCGTCCGAAATGAGACGGGCCAGTTCCGGGTAAGATCCGGAGGATGGAGGGGGCTTGCCGCATTTGCCGCACAGGGCGCGTTCGGCAAGCCGCGGGCCGGGAATGCGGTCCTTTGCCCCGCAATTTTCGCAGCGTCCAATGAAGGTTTCAACGGCCTTGGCCATGGTTTCTCCCCCTCTGTACTGCAGTCATCCATACCTGATTTGAGCGATTCCGGGATCATCCCCCCCGTCCTGGCCACGAAAACCGGCACCCGGCACTCAGAGGGTATGCACGCTCTTCAGGGATTCCCGATGGTCTGCGGGAATGACGAAACGGGATGCGTGCCGGCCAAATCGCTCAACCCAGGCCGTTCATCACCGGGATGCGGTTTTTCAAGCAACGGACGGGGAGAGATTCGGGAGAGAGCGATACGAGGCGGATGCGCGGACTCCGTGAGAAATAGGGGAGAAGTAAGGGTTGATTTCTCGCTTTTTCGGGTCCTATAATAGGTTGTACTAGAAAGCCCCGCCGGCAACGCCGATGTGCGGAATTCACGGAGTCACCAAAGATCGTGGCGAGAATCGACGATTACAGGGAATCGTTCCGACTGGCAGCCGAAAGGCTGGTCAAGGCCGACCTGCCCAGGGTGGCCAAGTTTTCGGGGGCCGATCTGACCGTCCTCGAGAACGGCACCTGCCGGTTGCGGCTACTCTTTTTCGGCACCCCGTACCTGGTCTGCGTCAACGACGGAGTTGAAGTGATCCGGGAGGGGAAGAACAGGGAGGTGCCTCTTCCCGAAAAGATTCTCATTTGCCACTACCTGGAGCGCGCCCGGGGGCGGCCTTCCTCCGACCAGCTCATCACCTTCCGAGAGATTCCCGACGGCCATTTTTACTTCGACGCCTTTCAGAGGCGAGCCAGGGACCCGTTCCTATCCACTTTCGGGCGGGAAGCGGCTTTGTTCCGGGCGTGCGCCGAGGCCCTGGGGGGGACTCCCGTTGACAACGGGGATGTGGGGATGGCCTTTCGGGTATTGCCCAACATCACCATCCAAATCGTCCTTTGGGAGGGGGATGAAGAACTCTCCCCCGAAGCGACGATCCTATTTGACGCATCCATAGAACAAGGCCTTCCCGCAGAGGACATCGCGGTTTTGAGCGGCATGCTGGTTTATCGGTTGATGGGAATTGCACGCACCCGCCAGACCCGCTCCGTCTGAGGGTGGATCCCGATCCTCCGCACTGCCCGAACGATCAAGGGTGATCGGTCACGGTGCGGGTGGAGCGTTCTGCGGGGAGAAGCCCGGAGGATTGCACGTTGAAGATCGCAGTGAGCGGAAAAGGGGGGGTGGGGAAGACCACCCTCGCGGCTTTTTTGGCAAAATGGTTTGCCCGGGAAGGCAAGAGCGTTTTGGCCATCGACGCGGACCCCGATGCCAACCTGGGACATGGGCTGGGCCTTCACGGGGCCGCCAAGATCGTCCCCATTGCCGAAATGAAGGACCTGATCGCAGAGCGTACGGAATCCACCCCCGGTTCCTTCGGGGGATTCTTCAAGCTGAATCCCAAGGTGGACGATCTGCCGGGGATGTTGGCCGTGCCCATTGAAGAGCGCATTCGTCTTATGGTGATGGGGGGAGTCAAAAAGGGCGGCATGGGCTGCGTCTGTCCCGAGAGCACCCTTCTGAAGAACCTGGTACAACACCTCATACTGAGGCGCAACGACGTCGTCATCATGGACATGGAGGCGGGGATCGAGCATCTGGGTCGTGCAACTTCTCAAGCGGTGGACTGTCTGGTGGTTGTGGTGGAGCCGGGTCGGCGCAGCGTGGATACGGCCTCGAGAATCAAAGAATTGGCGGCTGAAATCGGACTGACTCGTTTGGGCGTGGTCGGAAACAAGATCCGGGGAGACAGGGACCGGGATTTCTTGTTGGCGAAGCTTTCCGGTCACCGGTTCCTCGGGTTCATCCCGTACGACGAGTCCATCATCGAAGCCGACCTGCGCGGAGATTTCGCCCGGGATGTGCAGCCGGCCACCCGGGAAGCCCTCGAGGAAATCGCCCGCAATCTGGCAGACATGCAGGCAACAACCACCGGGAATCCATAGTGGGAAGCAGCACCCATGATTGATGTGCAAAACCAGTTGGACCCCCGAAGAATTCGGGTGGACAAGGTCGGAGTCAAGGACATTCGGTATCCCATGACGGTGATGGACAAGAACGATAGGACCCAGAATACCGTGGCATCCGTAAACATGTACGTGAATCTGCCGCGTGAGTTCAAAGGGACTCACATGAGTCGATTCATCGAGATCCTCAACGACTTTCACGGCCACCTGGACATTCGCGAGTTTTCCAAGATCCTCGAGGCGATGCAGGAGAAGCTCCAGGCCGAATCCGCTCACCTCGAAGTTTGCTTTCCCTACTTTATGGAAAAGCTCTCCCCGGTAACGGCCACTCCAGGGCTCATGGAATACGGCTGCCGGGTATCGGGATCCCTGGACCGGAATCGGGGTTACGACCTGGTTCTCGAGGTCAATGTTCCCATCTCCACCGTTTGTCCTTGTTCCAAGGAGATCAGTGACTTCGGCGCCCACAACCAGAGGGGAATGGTCCGACTGGCGGTCCGGTTCAAGCGCTTCATCTGGATCGAGGACCTGGTAAAGCTGGTGGAATGCAGCGCCTCCTGCGACGTGTACTCCGTGCTCAAACGGCCGGACGAGAAGTTCGTCACGGAAAAGGCCTTCGAGAATCCCAAGTTCGTGGAAGACGTCGTGCGGGACATTGCCAAGGAACTCAAGGAAGATCCCAACGTGTTGTGGTTCAGAGTGGATGTGGAGAACTTCGAATCCATCCACAACCACAGTGCGTACGCGCGCATCGAACGACAGAAATGAGCCTTCGATCCCGGGCTTTCACCGACGAGCCTATGGATTCCTTCCACCGTTTCGAAGAGATCTGCCGGGCCATGTCGGATCCCGGCTTCTATCCCCATTCGGTATCCTCCATTCAGCGGACGGACACCCATATTTCCGCCGTCTTCCTCACAGGTCGCTGGGTCTACAAGCTGAAAAAACCCGTGGATTTTGGTTTCCTGGACTTTCGGACCCTGGAGGCTCGGCGGCATTACTGCCTGCAGGAAGTCCTGCTGAACCAGAGGCTCAGCCGAGGCGTCTATGAAGAGGTCGTCGAAATCCGCCGGAGCAACGACGGGTCCTTTTCCCTGGAGGCTGAAGGCGAGGTGGTGGAGTACGCGGTAAAGATGCGCCGGCTGTCCGAGAAAATGAGCCTGGTGAGCCTGCTGGAACGAAACCGGGTCTCGTCTCGGCAGATGATCCGCCTGGGGGCCCACTTGGCAGCCTTCTTCGATGGCAGCGCCCGCAGCGCGGACATCGATCGTTTCGGCAGTCCCTCGGTAATCCGGTACAACATGGAGGAGAACTTTCGACAGACCGAATCCTTTGTGGAGAGTTTTCTCGAGAAGGGGCCCTGGGAGTTTTTGCGGCAGGTGAGCCGTACCTTCTTCGAGGACCACATGGAGATGTTTGCCCTTCGCGTGGGGGAGGGGCGAATCCGGGACGGTCACGGAGACCTGCGGGCGGATCACGTGTATTTCTTTCGGGGCATCCAGATCATCGACTGCATTGAATTCAACGACCGGTTTCGATACGGGGATGCAGTGGCCGACCTGGCGTTCCTCCACATGGACCTCGAACACCGGGGCTACGCTTCCCAAAGCCGGGACTTTCTCGAGGCCTACGCTCGGGAGGCCCGGGACCCTCAAGTCTACGCCCTGCTGGATTTCTATGCGGCCTACCGGGCCATGGTTCGAGTCAAGGTGGCCTGTCTTCGTTCCACCGAGGTGGCGAAAGAGGAACGTGGGCCGCTTCGGAAAGATGCCAACACCTACCTTTGGCAGGCCTATCGGTATGCGTTCCAATTCGCCCGTCCCACCCTCTGGGTCCTGTGCGGGCTCCCCGCTTCGGGCAAGTCGTCCCTGGCCCTGAAACTTTCCGAGACCCTTCACCTTCCGGTTTTCCAGTCCGACCTTGTGCGGAAGGAAGGCGGCGGGGAGGCCCGAATCGAGGCCGGGGTGGTTCCCTACGGTGGCGGAATCTACCGGGCCGAGCTGCGCCAACGGGTTTATGGGCGGTTGCTGGCTTCCGCCCAAGAACAGCTCAAAGGAGGCCGTTCCGTCGTGCTGGACGCTTCCTTCTCCCGGAGGAAATGGAGGGAGGAGGCTGCCCGATTGGCCCGGGACCTGAATACGAGCCTCGTATTCGTGGAATGTGTCTGCGGGGAAGAGACCCTTCGTCGGCGGTTGGAACAAAGGGAGGAGGCCCCAGGCCTGTCGGATGCCCGGTTGGTGCATCTTCCGGCCATGGTCCGGGACTTCGAACCCTTAACGGAAGTCCCCCCGCTTCAACACGGCAGGGTTTGTACCGAGCAAGACCCGGACCGGGTCCTTGTGGAAACGATTTCCAACGGATATTTCCTGAAGTGCGCTCAGGTGCGGGAATTGCTGCAGGGCGCAGGGTCAGACCTGAATGGATAAAATGCGGTAAATGCGAATTCCCGAAGGAGTGTACACCGTAACTTCTTCACCCTCCCGATGCCCCATGAGGCATCTTCCCACGGGGGACTCCACCGAAAGCTTCCCGTCCCTCACATCGGATTCGTAAGGTCCCACCAACTGATACCGCCGGGTTTCCCCCGTATCGATGTTTTGAACCACCAGGACCGCGCCGAATGCCGCCTGTTTCAGGAAGAACTTCCGGCCCACCACCACCTCGCAGCGGGCCAGCTTTTCTTCCAGTTCCCGAATCTTCTTCTGGAGGATGACGTGCCGTTCCCTTGCCAGCAGGTACTGCTGGTTCTCCGCCTTCACACCGTAGCTGCGGGCTTCTTGGAGCTCTTCGAGTACTTGGGGACGCACCGCACGACGAAGATACAACAACTCCCCGAGGAGACGCAAATATCCCAGGCGTGTGATGGGGACCTTGTTCATGGCTGGGGTCCCGGAGCAAAGAAGTCGCGAGGCAGGTCTCCGCGGGCCTGTCGGGCCTCGAGGAGGGAAATGCCGATGACCGTTTTCCCATCCTGGATTTCCCCGTCCAGGATGAATCGTCGTATCTGGTCGAGGGAAACAATCTCCGTCCTGGCGATCTCGTCTTCGTCCCCGTTGTCCGAGACCTTCCGCAAACCTGAGGCTGCATAGATCCGGATCACCTCGTTGGAATACCCGATGGCGGGGTAATAGCTGAAGAGGTGGAGGAGTCTTGCGGCGTCGTACCCCGTCTCCTCGAGGAGTTCCCGGTGGGCACAGGTCTCGAGGTCTTCTCCCGGGTCCGCTTTGCCGGCGGGGATCTCCAGGGTTTCGCGATCGATGGCGTAGCGCCATTGCCGCACCATGAGGATATGGTTCTCATCGAGCAGGGGGACGACCGCCGCCGCTTCGGGATGGTCCACCTTGATTCGCTCGGTAATTCTGCCGGTTCGGAGGCGCACCGTGTCCAGTTGAGCGGTGAAGTGCTTGGCACAAAGGGTTCCCAAAGTCCGAATTCGTTCTTCCATAAAATGCCTCGATCTGTTCCGAAGGGTCAATCGTTCACCGGGGAAATCGACAGCCGGTGGGGCGAACGGGTTCGTGGGAAAAACCCGCCGGGAACCCGGCACAGGCCACAAAAAGGGGATTCCCGGCCCCCGGAAATAAAAACATGTTTCTTTTCCGGGATCAAGGAACATCCTGCCCGGTCTCCCCCCTGGGGGCAATTACGGGCAGGTTCCAAATAAGGCTTGCATCCCACTTCGGCCCATGATTATTGTTAGTGCCGATTTTTCGACGGGGAGGGACCCGGTGGTTCCGGGAGGAAGGGGAGGACCGGGGTGTTGGCAAGGGCGGTCACATGTGTTCACAGGGACAGTCACCATGAAGACGGAAAACGAGTTTGTCTATTCCTTTCCAAAAAATCCCCTGGAAGAAGTGCGGGCGGGCTTGACGGTCTTTCGGGGCAAACAATATGTGGATCTGCGAATCTATTACAAGGGAGACGACGGGGAGTTCCATCCCTCCAAGAAGGGGCTGACCCTGAGCATCGAGCTTTTCCCCGAGCTCGAGGAAGCGGTGAAGAGGCTCCGGGAAGTGGTGGCCGAATGAAGGGAAGAACCGTCGAGGGTCCCCTGCCCGCACGGCCTCATGGGATCAGGGTGAATTTCCAGGCGCAATACCAGTCTTCGGGGTGCTCGTCGGGGGGGCACCCGATACACTCCGTGGTAATCCGGGGATCGATGGCGGAAGCGAAGGTGGGGTATTCCACCATCCCGGCGGACTTGCACGGGTAATCGGGGAGTCCCTTTCGCTTTCTGGCCGCCTGCACCCGGCAGTCGACCATGCGGAAGACGACGGTGTGCTCGTCTACCTCCTCGATGACCTGCTTGTTGATCCGGGCATACATACGAAATCCCAGGGCGGTCTTGAGTCCCTCGAGTCCGGGGAAATCCGGGAGGCCCAGGATCTCTTTGGTCCTCAGGGCTTCGTAGGGGGAGAAGCGGGACCAGCAGGCATCGTTGCATGCCTTGGCGGCATCCATGCCGTAGCGCTTTTCCACCGCCTGGAACCACACCCCGTCGTCGGCCAGCCAGTTGATGCAGACGGCATCCAGCAATCCCAGAAGTTCCTTTCTGTCCATGGACTTGAGCGCCTTGGGAACGTTGTCCTCGATTTCGAATCCCAAAACGAAGGACAATCGTTTGAGCATGATGCCCCACCAGAGGTCCCCGGCCTCGGTTTCCACCTTCACGGCCTTTTCCGTGCCCAATCGGGTTTCCACTTCTCCGAACCAGTACCCGTAATGGACCAGGGTGCGACGAAAGCCTTCCAGGACCCAGGAGACGATTTCCGAATCGGGCAGATCCTCGAGGCTCTTGGGGGGCGCCGTCTTTTGGGACATGGTCTTTTCTCCTTTCTCGAAACAAGGGTTTCGTGGGATGCCTGGCGTGCTCCGGAGTCATGGAGCGGGCGATCCGGCTTTTTCGCAGGTTCCCGCAAGGGTGCTCGGGCGGGAGGTCGGGAACCCCGGTAGGAGAGGGTCTCACGAGGGCCTCTCCCCGGCCCGAATCGCCACAGAACGGCATCCTAAACCTCTCGGGCCGTGTTTTCCAACCCTTCTTCACCCGAGGGGAAGCGGATCGCTCCTCCCTTCCGACTCCCTTTTCCTTTTCATCTCCCATCCGCCCGGTCAAGGGGGGGAGGGGCCGCCTCAATCGAGCCCTCGACTCCATGGTGTCGGAGGCTCACGGTTTGCATCCGGGCATCCTGTAAGCCGGCACCGTCTTCGAGACCCCGCGGACAAGGATGCGCTCCGTGCGGTTCGACGACCCGGGCGGCGGAAGTGCGACGGACCTCGACTACCCGGTCACACCCGCAGTGAGCCTGATCGAGGAGTGGCGCATCGCCTTCCTGCCGCACCTTTATCCCTTCGTCGAACACGGCGGAACGAAACACGCGTCCCATTTTCTCAAGGTTTCCGATCGGAAACTGCCCATTTGCGTCGAGGCCGGCATCTGCTCCCTGGAAAGGATTTCCACCAATGGGGGAAAGCGGGGCTTCCCGGTTGAAATAGACCCCGAGGACCTCCGTAGATTACCCGTTGTCGCGGACGCTTCGCGCCCGCGACAACGGGGCGGCGGATGAAGCCGACTCCGGGAGGTAAAACCTATCCGGCCTGCGAGGAAGAGTGGGGATTCGCGACTCATCGACGGCAAACATCCCGGGTGGAAGCGGGCGAGGTCGAGGATCCAATCCATTCCAATAACGGCCCGGGGATTCATGTCCGGAGAAATTCTTCCCTGGCAACGAACGACAGGTCCATCCATGACAACAAAGGCAACGGGGTTGCCCTGGCGCTTGTGTCCTCAGGTCGGTTCAATAACCTCGTCAACAGAGACGACAACAATCTCTGGGGGGGTCGGTTGCTCGGGTGCGATGGGGACGGGGACGGTCGAGAGCATTTCCGGGAACCGGTCCGGTGCGACCAATGGTGGGGGGCATCCCTGGAATAACCAAAGCCCCTCCCCGGGCTCGGCCTTTGGGCACCGATGCCCGGGGCAACTTGCGAAAAGTGCTCGGATTGCCGTCAGGCCCGGTTTCCGGCAAACCGAGAGATGCTTGAAAGTACTTGCCAAAAGGAAACGGCGACGATCACGAGCAACGCCTCAGACCGCCTGCACGGAACCATCCGGGAAGGCAACGGGCCCCGTCGGTTTCCCGGCGCTCCGGCATTCCGCACACCCGCAGGCCCTTGAGGTGCCCGGCGATGAGAGATACCCGACTCCGACCCTCCCGCAAGTTCTTCTGCACGCATCTCAGCGTCCCTCGGAAAACAGCCCCACGTATTCCCCGTAGCCCTCCGCCTCCAGGTTTTCTCGGGGGATGAATCTCATGGCGGCGGAGTTCATGCAATAGCGCAGCCCGGTGGGAGGAGGGCCGTCGGGAAACACGTGTCCCAGGTGCGAGTCCGCGTGCCGGCTGCGTACCTCCGTTCGAACCGTGAAAAAGCCCCGGTCCTCTTTCTCCACAAGGTTGCTCGGTTCCAACGGCCGCGTGAAGCTGGGCCAACCGGTCCCGGAATCGTACTTGTCCAGGGAAGAGAAAAGCGGCTCCCCGGATACAATGTCCACGTAGATCCCCGGCCTCTTGTTGTTCCAATACTCGTTTTGGAAGGCCGGTTCCGTGCCTTCCTGCTGCGTGACCCGGTATTGCAGAGGGGTCAGTTTCTTCCGAAGGGTCTCGTCATCGGGCTTGGAATACCGGGATTGCCTGCCGGGTCCCCCGGACTTGGCCTCGGATTCGGCCCGGATCTTTCCCAGGAACTGGTCCCGACCGGAATTGAAGCGGTAGAAAGAATACCGCAAAGGGTTCTTCCTGTAATAGTCCTGGTGATAGTCTTCCGCTCGATAGAACTGCTTGAGGGGAAGAATTTCCGTCACGACGGGCTTGTCAAAGCGTCCCGACCGATTCAACTCCCGCTTGGATTCCTCCGCCAGTCGCCGTTGTTCTTCGTCGTGGTAAAAGATGACCGTTCGATACTGCGTTCCCCGGTCCACGAACTGACCGTCGGGGTCCGTCGGGTCTACGTGTTTCCAGAAAAAATCCAGCAGCTGTCCGTAACTGAGCTTTGCGGGATCATAAGTCACCTGGACGGCTTCCACGTGACCCGTGTCCCCTGCCGAGACTTCCTTGTAAGTGGGATTTCCCCGGGTGCCCCCGGTATACCCGGAAACCACGTCCAGCACACCGGGGAGCTTCTCGAAATCCGCCTCGATGCACCAGAAACATCCCCCGGCGAAGGTTGCCTTTGCAGGGTTGTCCCGGAAGGTCTGGGGGGAAGACTGCCCCTTCCCGAGCCCCAGGAGTGCCGGGAAGACGGTGAGTGTCATTACGACAACGATGATGAGATGAGCGGTTTTCATGGTTGGTACCTCCGTAGAAATAATAAGATCCAATCCGCCGATTTGCTGCAGAAGCCTGAATTCCGGAGAAAATTTTGTCGCGGCGCAGAGCCCGCATACGGGACCCCCCCCTCGCCGGGAGGCCGGAAAAAGCTGGTGATCGACCTTACCTTGCAGTATGGTTCGGATCTGTTTTCCGAGGCCGGGGGAAGGAAATGGCATGCGGAACTCGACCGATGCCGGAGGGATATTCCAAGACGGGACCGATTTGGTTTGGGGAACCATGAACTCATGAAAACGAACGGTAGCGACGAAGTCTCGGTGAGTCTGCCGCATCGACTCCGGCGTTGGCTGGTGGTCGATTTTTTCGGGATTGTCCGGGAAATGCGCCGGAGCTATCTGCCGCCCTTGATGGTCTACCTGGCGGCGGGGGTTTCCGGTTTTACGGGGATCATCGAGTCCTTTTACGTAAAGGAGCAATTGGGACTCAGCGCCGAGTTTCTGGCGGGACTGGGATTCTGGGCCGGTTTGCCCTGGGCCCTCAAGATGCCCCTTGGGCACCTGGTGGATCTATATTGGCGGTGGAAATCCTTCTTCGTGTACCTGGGAGCGGCGTTGATGGCCCTGAGCCTCCTGATCATGGTGGGGCTCACCGGATTCCCGGCCTGGATGAGCCTCTACCTGGACGCCGACACCTGGTATGTTCTTTCGACCCTCATCTCTCCCGTCGGGTTTGTGCTCCAGGACGTCGTTGCCGACGCCATGACCGTCGAGGCCGTTCCGGCCTTCGAGGAGGACGGCTCTCCGGTCCCTGAAAAGGAGCTTCAGCGGCGCCATGTGACCATGCAGACCCTGGGGCGCATCGCCATCGTCGGAGGGGGGGCGATGGTTGCGGGATTGGGAGGCTGGCTTGCCACGGTGTTTTCCTACCGGACCATGTACGAGATTTCCCTGGTGATTCCTCTTCTATCCGTGTGTGGAGTCCTTCTGGGGGGCCTCAGCCTTCGGCGCAGAGCCCGAGGACTGCGTCGGGAAGGGCTGCCGGAAGACCGAATCCGGGTCATGCTGGGGGGGCACAATCCAAACCTGAAGCCGGACGCTTACATTCTCGGGGCCGGGGGGTTCTTCGTAGTGCTCTCGGTGGTGTTGGGGCTTTCTGCGCTGCCCATGAAAAAAGAGATCGTGTTTCTCACCTCCCTTGGGGTCATCGCTTACCTCATTTGGCGGCTTCTCAGGGGGATGCCCCCCGACAAACGCCGGGATATCGTCTCCATCGCCGTGATTATCTTCGTTTTTCGAGCGATGCCCGGCTTCGGGGCCGGGGCCGGCTGGTGGGAGATCGACGTCCTGGGCTTTGATGAGGCGTTCTTCGGGACCCTCCGGCAGATTTCTTCCATCTTGACCATCCTGGGCATGTTCGCCCTGCGGGGGTGGATGGCCCGAAGGCCCATTCCTTACCTGGTGGTGTTCCTGTCCGCGTACGGCACGGTCATGCTCTCGCCCTTCGTGGGGATGTATTACGGCCTTCACGAGTGGACCCAGCAGGTTTTCGGTTTTGGAGCCCGTACCATTGCCATCATTGACACCATGGCGGATTCTCCCCTAGGGCAGGTGGCCATGATTCCCATGCTGGCCTGGATTGCCCGGGAAGCGCCCGTGGACCGGAAAGCCACCTATTTTGCCGTCATGGCGGCATTCACCAACCTGGCCCTTTCCGCCAGCAGTTTGGGCACGGAGTATGTGAATTCGATCTTCGTGGTTCCCCGAGGAGATTACACAGAACTGGGACGCCTGATGATCACCGTTTCGATCATCAACCTGGTGGTCCCCATTCTGACGGTTCTGGCGTTTCGATTCCCGGGAAAGAAAGACAGGAGGCCCCCCGATTTGGCAGCTTCCTGAGAACGGGTCCCCGGAGCTCCCCGGGGTCTCACCCCGTCCTGAATACCAAAGCCGGATGAACGGCCGGGCCGGCCGGGAATGCCCCCCCGGTGATCTGCCGGGTTCGAGGTCCCGCCCCCCGGGCCGGGCCGCACAGCGGAGCCGGCCCCGGGAACCCTGGGTGAAATGGAGGGCACGCCTCGCCAATCAAGGCCTTCGTCGCTTCCAGAGTAAAACGACGGCCCCGATCAGCAATATGGGAGGAATGACGATCCAGAAATACTCCTCCACAAAGGCCGCCGCCACGACGGTAAATCCCAGAATGACGCCCAGTACGCAAAAGCGCCACGAAAAGTAGACTCCCGAAAGGAAGGTGGCCAGAGCCAGGGTCGAGAGGGCCATGAGTCCGGCGGTTTCCCGGCTGATTCGCCCGGAGGCCTCCAGGTAATAGACCAGGGACACCGCTACCGCGGACGCCAACCAGTGAGAGAGCTGGATTCCCAAGATCCGGATTGCCGGAATTCCTTCCTTGCGGGCGTTGGACCATCCCTCGAAAAGACTGCCCAAGGCGAACAACGGCACCATGGACAGCCAGTAGTACAGGCCGTAGTCCCGGGCAATGTTGGTGACCGCAATCCCGCCGATGGAAAGGAGGACCAGGAAGGCCAGGACGAGCTTGCCCCCCGAAAGCGGAAAGGACCTCTTGGTTTTTTTGTCTTGAAGCTCCTGGGTTGAATGGACAACGACATCTGTGGACATACCGGTTCCTCCATAGGTGTGAACGTTGAAAGTGAGCAAAAGGGTCGGATCAATAGAGTCGCATCTGTTGCCCGGGACGAGTCTTGATCCCCAGGTGTTCGTAGGCCAGGCGGGTGGCGGAGCGGCCCCGCGGCGTCTTGTTCAAATACCCCTCCTGGATGAGGTAAGGCTCATAGACGTCCTCGAGGGTATCCTTCTCCTCGGAAAGAGCGGCCGACAGGGTCTCGATACCCACGGGTCCGCCGTCGTATTTTTCGATAATGGTGCGCAGGATATTGCGATCCATGCGATCGAAGCCTTTTTCGTCCACATCGAACATTTTCAGGGCTTGATCGGCCACCGACCGGGTGATGACGCCGTCGGCGCGCACTTCGGCAAAATCTCTCACCCGGCGCAGCAGACGATTGGCGATGCGGGGGGTTCCCCGGGAACGCTTGGCGATTTCCGCGGCGCCGTCTCTGTCGATGCGGACCCCCAGGATTTTTGCGGACCGTAGGAGAATGGTCCGGAGTTCTTCGACCTTGTAGAATTCCAGGCGCAGGGATACGCCGAAGCGGTCCCGCAGGGGAGGGGACAGGAGTCCCGCCCGGGTAGTGGCGCCCACCAGGGTGAAGGGGGGCAGATCGAGTTTGATGGTTCTTGCCGACGGTCCCTGGCCGATGATGATGTCAAGCTTGAAGTCTTCCATGGCCGGATAGAGGATCTCCTCCACCACATGGTTGAGGCGGTGAATTTCGTCGATGAACAGGACGTCTCGGGGCTCGAGGTTGGTCAGGATGGCGGCCAGGTCGCCGGGACGCTCGATGACGGGACCCGAGGTGCTGCGCAGGTTCACCCCCAGCTCGTTGCTGATGACCAAGGCCAGGGAGGTTTTCCCCAGGCCGGGGTACCCGTGAAAGAGGACGTGGTCCAGGTGCTCGGATCGAAGTCTGGCGGCCTCAATGAACACCGCCAGGTTTTCCTTGACGGCGGTTTGTCCGATATATTCCGCCAAAGTCCGGGGACGGAGGCTGTTCTCGTGGGGCAGGTCCTCTTCCCGGGGCCGGGGTTCGACAACGCGATCGACCATTGGCTCCTATCCTCCCGGGGCGAGGCCCCGGAGACGCTCATGCCAGAAGGCGCAGGGCCTCTTTCAACAATCGCTCCAGGGTTGGGTCCGTGTCGAGGGTCTTTCGGGCCGTCTGCAACGCCCGGGAGGCTTCCTGGCTTCGGTAGCCCAGGTTTAGCAGGGCGGAATAGGCGTCCGCGTAAGGACCATCTTCCCCGTGGAGACAGACGGGCCCTTCGATGTCTTCCTTCTTGATTCTCAGATAATCCCGAAGCTCGAGCACGAGACGCTCCGCGATCTTTCGTCCCACTCCCGGAATACTCCGCAGCCGCTTGGAATCCTGTTGGAGAACCACCCTGCGCAGTTCATCGGGCGTGATTCCCGATAGGATGCTCACCGCCAGCTTGGGACCGACTCCGTTGACCGAAACGAGGTGCAGAAACATCTCCTTCTCGGCTTGGGAGCGGAAGCCGTAGAGTTGAAGGGCGTCTTCGCGCACGTGGGTGTGGATGTAAAGACATGCCGTTTGTCCTAGGTCCGGCAGGTCGTAGAAGGTGCTCAATGGTACATGGACGCAATAGCCCACCCCGTGAACGTCGACAACGAGATGATCCGGGGATTTGTGCCGGAGCTTTCCTTCCAGGTATGCGATCATACGGGTCTCGAATCGTTCCAGCGCGCTCGAGACGAGCGGGTGTTCAAATGGCAGATGGCCGCCGCCAGGGCGTCGGCGGCGTTGGGATCCATGGCTTCCCGCAGGCAGCACAGGTGTCGAATCATTTGGACGATCTGGTCCTTGCCGGCCCTTCCGTATCCCACCACCGCCTGCTTGATCTGCAGGGCGCTGTATTCGTACATGGCCAGCCCTGCATTGACCCCCGCCAGCATGGCGGCACCCCGGGCCTGACCCAGCCGCAGGGCGCTCTGAACGTTCTTGGCAAAGAACACCTCTTCCACCGCCATGTCCGTAGGCCGAAACCGGCCAATCACCGAGGAGAGTTCGTCGTAGATGTATTTTAGGCGATCCGGAAAAGCGAACCGCGTGGGGACTCGAATGGTGCCGTTGTCCAGGTGCCGGAGTTGGCTGCCGTCTCCTTCCATGAGGCCGTAGCCCGTGTATCGCGACCCCGGGTCGATTCCAATGGTTCGGATCATGCCGCCCGCCACTCCGGTGTCGCCCCTCATGCAAGCTGGTTCAAGATGTTGTCTGGAATGTCGAAGTTGGCGTAGGCGTGCTGCACATCGTCGGAATCTTCCAGGGCGTCCATGAGCCGGAGGACCTGCTGGGCGGTCTTTTCGTCTTCGATGCGAACGGTGCTCTGGGGAACCATGGTGATCTCGGCCAGTTCATACACCAGCCCGCGCTCTTCGAAGGCCGACCGCACTGCGGAAAAATCCTCGATGGCCGTGACGACCTCGAATTGGTCTCCCGCATCCACAACATCTTCGGCCCCCGCGTCGAGGGCCATCTCCATGAGCTCCTCTTCCGAGATTCTTTCCTTGTTGAAGACGATGGAACCCTTCTTGCTAAACATCCATGCCACACAGCCCGCTTCACCCAGGTTTCCGCCGTTTCGGCTGAAGATGTGTCGAATGTCGCTGGCCGCTCGGTTTCGGTTGTCCGTCATGACGTCCACCAGGACGGCCACCCCTCCGGGCCCGTAGCCCTCGTAGTTCACTTCCTCGTAGGACGCCCCCTCGATCTCCCCCGTGCCCTTCTTGATGGCCCGGTCGATGTTCTCCTTGGGCATGTTCTCCGCCCGGGCGGCATTGATGGCGGCCCGCAGTCGGGGATTTCCGTTGGGGTCCCCGCCGCCCATGCGGGCGGCCACCATCAACTCCTTGATGAGCTTGGTAAAGATCTTGCCGCGCTTGGCATCCGCAGCCCCTTTCTTGTGCTTGATGGTGCTCCACTTGGAATGTCCGGACATGAAATCCACTCCTCACAGTCGTTGCTTAAAGTCCATGGCAAGGATGTAAATCTCCTTGCTGAATTTTCGAGAGGCATCGGGCTTCACCACCTTCACCCGGCTAAACTGGCCCTTCACCCGGGTCAAGAGGGTATGAAAATCGGGACCTTGAAAGATTTTTGCCAGGAAATGACCGTGGGTCTTGAGGGCAACCCGGGTCACTCTCAACGCTTCCTCGAACAGCAGCTCGGATCGAGCGCTGTCGGCGGATCGGATGCCGCTGGTGGCGGGGGCCATGTCGCTGAGGATCACGTCGAAGCAGCCGTAATCGTTCACGAGCTTCTCCTGGAAATCCCCGTCGAAGACATCTCCCTGCACGGCGATGACCTGTTCGGGGAAGGGATGAACGATGGGTTTGAGGTCGACCCCGACCACTAGGCCGGACGGTCCCACCACCGAGCTCGAAAACTGCATCCATGAGCCGGGGGCGGCACCCAAATCCAGCACACGATCCCCCGTTTTCAGGATTCGATACTTCTTCTGGATTTCCTCCAGCTTGTACACGGCCCGGGCAAGATAGTTCTCCTTCTTGGCCTTGTGGAAGTAGTGATCCCGATAAGGGTGGGACATGGACTAACCGCCTAAAAAATTTTATTTTTTCCGAATGCTCCTATAACACAAAGCAGCGGGCCTTGTAAACATGCCCTTCCGGGCACCGCCGGGGTCCCGGGAATTCCCGAGTCGACCGGGCGACCCGTCCCCCTCCCGGGTTCCCCTTTGCCAATCGTGTCCCCGAAGCCGTATATTATTGCCGATCCGCAGTCAAAACTCCCAAAACAGGAGAGATCATGTCACGGGAAGTGTCTTACCAGGAGCGATTGGGTTTGGCAAAAGAATTGGCCGACCGGATCGAGGAGAGAAAGGACGACCTGCTGGAATCCGCCGCCCGGGATGCAGGGTTTTCCGTGAAGGTGACCGCCATCGAACTGGACCTGGCGGTACGGCACCTGAGGACCCTGGAAGAAGAGGTCCCCCAGGTGGAAGGAGGCATTCCCTACGGGGTGGTGGGGGCAATCTTTCCCTACGACGCTCCCCTGGTCATGCTGGCCCGACTGGGAGGCAGCGCCCTCCTGTCGGGAAACCGCCTGCGCTTCAGCTTCTCGTCCCGGACTCCCCAAACGGCCCGGGTCGTGGCGGAAATCGCTCGGCCCTTCCATTTCCTCGATCCGATCGTGGGGACGGACAACCGGGCCTTCGGTCAAAGGTGCGTGGAAGACGAGGCGGTTCGGGTGCTCTTCCTGTCCGGTTCTTCCAGTGTGGGTGAGGCCTACCGGCAAAACCGGGAAGCCTTCGACAAGCTCTTCTTTGCGGGCCCCGGCGGGATGCCCGCGGCGATGGTTCTTCCCGGGGCCGATGCTGCGGCGGCCGCCGGATTCATTGCCCGAAGGGCATTCGTGAACGGCGGGCAGTACTGCACTACCCTAAAAAAGGCCCTCATCCACACGAACCTGTATGAGGAAGTGCGAAGCCGCATTCTGCAGGAGGTCCGTGCCCTTCGAGTGGGAGACCCCCGGGACCCTCGAACGGATATCGGTCCCATTCGAGTGGAACGCACCCGCAGTGCCGTCCGGGCCGCTCTCGAAGCCTGTCCTCCTTCGGCTGTTCTCGAGGGTGCCCTGGACGGCGAATGGATCCGTCCCTTGGTGGTGGAACTGGACGAGATTCCCGACTGGGAGCTCTTCGGCCCCTTCCTGGCTCTCAAACCTTTTACAGATGTTGACGAAGCGGTGCGGGAGGTCACACGAACCGATTACGGCTTCCTGCTTGCCTACTTTGGAACTCCTCCGGCATGGGCCCGGGATGCGTTCGTGGAAAACTTCGGCATGGTGCACGACAACCCGGACTTCACCTTCACTCCCTTGCGGCTTCCCTTCGGGGGGAAAAAGCGAAGCGGCTGGATCCTGGAACGAAGCGCCCACGGCTGGGTGGAAAGGGACGGGGCCTTTCTTTACAGCGAGGAATTGGTGAAAAATAGGGGCAGGGCCGCTCACTGATTTGCGCCTAGTCTCCGTTCCCGTGGTCCGTGAGAACCAATCGAGCGTCCGCCGCCGCCCATCGACCCCGGTGCATCGCCACCGGGTTGAGGTTCATTTCTTCCAGTCCCGGTGTGCGGATCGCCATGGAAGCAACCCGCTCCAGGTAGTCGACCAGGTCATCCCGGTTCACGGGTGCCAGGGTTCGAAAGCCCCGGCAGAGCTTCGGCCGGCAGGCTGGCTCCTCGATCATTTCCTCCAGGTCGCCTCGAGATGCGGGAAGGAGTCGGAAGGAGACATCCCCGAACAGCTCGAGCCAGGTGCCTCCCAGGCCCAGCGCCAGGACCAACCCGAACCCCGGGTGCCGCTGAATCCCCACATACCACATTCCACGGAAGAGGGAACCATAGGTTCCATCAGGATGCGCGCGGAGGGACCCAGCGTTTCACGCAGGGTCCCGAGTCTTCCCAGGGCCCCCTGCAACTCCTGTTCATTGCGCAGGTTGAGAAAGACCCCCCCCGATCTCCGTCTTATGGGAGTATAAGGCCGAAGAAAGCTTGAGGACGAGCGGGTAGCCCAGGAGGTTCGCCCGGGA